>MKWU01000116.1_pt1 | contig 141090 bp, 110 predicted proteins | sample 809101 | NCBI WGS metagenome assembly MKWU01 (sample SAMN05860141, study PRJNA318959) | sponge metagenome | host: Aplysina aerophoba | place: Slovenia: Piran, Adriatic Sea, Gulf of Piran | collected 2013-05-07 | reverse complement strand
AACGCACCGAGCCGCTTGACATGCTCGATCCCGACCTGGTTGTACTCGGCGATCCTCCCCGGGTCGTTGCCGTGGTGCGACAGACCGTGATAGCCGGCGCTGAGCTTGCGGCCGCCGATCGTGAAGACCTGGCTCCATCCGGGAATCGTGAAGGTCGCGACGCGGGTGGAGTCGGTCGTCAGCGCCAGCGCCATCAGGTCGTACATGATCGACTCGCATTCCAGCGATAGGTCATGCGCGACCGGATCGAATTCCGGTAGGGGGTAGTCGACCTGCGGCACTGGCCGGTCCAGCCACAGCCGCTGTTTCTGCAGCCGCTTCTCGACGGCGCGCAATGAGGCGAAGTATTCGCCGAGCTTGTGACGGTCACTCGCCGTCACCGTGCGTTCCAGGCTCCTGGCCTCCGCGGTGACTCCGTCCAGCACGCTGCGGTTGCTGGCGAGCAGGTACTCTGTGCGTGCGGCGTCGTCGCCGGAGCTGAACAACGTGTTGTACAGCACGCTGGGACGCCCGATCATGGGCAGCGCCACGCCTTCCGGGGTGAAGCTTGTCCGGGCCTGGCCGGGCGGGTTGCCGCATGTGAGCTGGAGCGAGTCGAATCGCGTGCGGTCGCCAATCTGGGCGGCCACGACCTGGTCCAGGGACACGCTCCCCGCGGCGGAGCCGCTCATCCAGGCGCTCCAGGCTTCATGGCCGTTGCGCCCGCGGTGGTCCAACCCGGAAAAGATTGTCGCCTGGTCGCGGAACCGCTCAATGGGATTGAGCACCGGCGAGATCTCGTAGTCCGGTCCGGTCTGCTGCGGGTAGAACGCGGCTTGGTAAAAGCCCAGGTAGGTACCGATGCAGACCAGGCGGTCCGTCCCGGTCGCTTGCGCGCCTCGCGCCGAGCGTGGGGCAAGAGACTCCAGCATCGGGAGAGCAAGGCTCGCGCCAACGCCCCTCAAGAAGTTGCGTCGGTCAGTACGGTTCAGCATCGTCCCCTCCGTACGGCCAGAAACTGGCCGCTGTTTAACCGCGTCCAATGTACCATACGAGCGGCGAAACGGGGACATCGAGGCTGAAAGCCCGTTAAGCTCGCTCAAGTCGATGCGACCCGTCCGCCGCCCTCTGCGCCGTGGCCAATGACGTTCAGGCCCGGCAGATTCTGGTTCCACTCAACGGATCACGCCGGAAACCATATTTCCCGGCTCATGGTTTCACAGGGATGGAGTTGGGTGTCGTCGGGTCCGAGGCCAACCCAGGTGACCGGAGTTTGCTCGAACGCTCGAATCCGTCGGCCTTGACAATGGCTCCGACCCCCGCCGAAAAGCCCAATCTCCGCCTGCCCATGCTCAGCCGGGCCGAATCACCTCGGAGCCAGCGCTGCTACAGGCGAAGCGCGATCGATCGCAAGTTCGTTACGGACACTCCAACAGGCCTCGTCAGGCGTCGACGGCGGTGCGCGGTGGGTGTCGATGCACCCAGCGGAACGTTGTAACCTGTCTTGACGGGCGCGTCCACTTTCTGTGACGTCGCGCTGCCTTCTGAGGGCCGATCCGCCCCTTGCGTAGATCGCCGTTTGCTATGGCTGGCAATGCCCAATCCTCCAGATCGACCATGAAGCAGACCGCGAGTAGTCAGACTGGCTCCAAATCTCGTCGGGTCCCGGGAATGGGGACGGCGATCGACCATCTTCGTCAGCAGTTGATCGACATCGGCAAGCGGAACCGGCTGACAAACGCCCCGGTCGGCAAGGATCGGGCGAAGCAGCTCGATATCGAAGACGAGCGGTCAGACGAGGTGTTCAAGATCCTGTACTTGCAAGGCAGGAAAATGTACTTCGAAGCCTATCGAGGCGCGGCGGAATCCGAGGCTGGCAGCGAGACCGAGGAAAGGATCTTCGTGCCCGGAGATGCCGAGGCTTCCAATTCGGGACCTGCCGCCCATCACATCGATTCATACCTGCAGACAAGGCTGACGGCCGAGCGACTGCAGAAGCGGCTCCTCACGCTGTTCAGGGACGCGGAGGCGATGGAGGAAGAGCAAGGCATCAGTGTGCTGTTCCTCGCTCTGGGATTCTTGCGCTGGTACGAGAGCGAGTCTTCAGAGCTGGAGCGGTTCGCTCCCTTGATTCTCCTGCCAGTCGATCTGGAGAGAGACAGCGCCAGGGGACGGTTCAAGCTGTCCTATCGTGACCAGGACCTGGAGCCGAACCTGTCGCTCAAGGCAATGCTCAAGGCCGACTTCGATTTGGTGCTGCCAGACTTGCCCGAAGGGTCCGAATGGCTGCCGTCGGAGTACTTCCAACAGGTCCGGGCATCGATTTCCTCTCAGCCACGCTGGCGGGTGCACCCCGACACGATCGAACTAAGCTTTTACTCGTTCGCCAAATTCCTGATGTGGAAGGATTTGGAGGCCATGGGGGCGGAAACTGGCGAATTGCTGGAGAAGCTTCTCGTAGGAGGATTCGATGCGGCTCCCAGCATATTCGCCCCGGATGAGGACCTGGACCAGCGCTTCTCCGATCCGAGGGATCTGGGTCACATTCTCGATGCTGACACCTCGCAAACTCAGGTGATTGCCGCGGTGCGATCGGGGACGAACCTGGTTGTCCAGGGGCCGCCAGGCACGGGAAAGTCACAAACCATTGCCAACATCATCGCTGCTGTTGCGCAAGAGGGGAAGCGAGTGCTCTTCGTTGCTGAAAAGCGTGCCGCCCTCGACGTCGTCCACGTTCGGCTAGAGAAATGCGGTCTTGGTTCCTTGTGCATGGAATTGCACTCGCACAAGGCCAACCGAAAACAGGTCTACGGCGAGTTGAAACGGACGTTGGAACTTGGCGAGCCAAAGGCTGTCAACGAGCAGCACTACGAGCGAGTGCGGCAGGTTCGCGACGACCTCAACCGCATTTCGTCGCTGCTGCACCGCGTTGACGAAATCACGGGTGAGACCCCCTACGGAGTGATCGGCCGGCTTGCCAAGCTGGACTGCGGGGAAGCGCCGCGCCCTGACTTCAGGATTCCGGGCGCTGACGGTTGGCGGAGAAAGCAGTTCAGCGAGCGATTGGATGCAGTTGCGTCCTTGGCCGCACTGACAAGGCACCACGGCGGCGAGCGCTCCCACGCCTGGCGGGGCACCCGCAAGAGGCTCAGCCCGATGGACCGCCAGCGCCTGGCACAGCGATTGCCGGAGGCGATCGGGCGCCTCGGCTCGGTCCAGGGCGCACTCGAAGTTGCCGCCAAGGCTGCCAGCGTGGGGGATTGTGCCCAGCTTGCCGCGGTCGGATTCGTGGTCGACCAATTGAACGCGCTTGCGAGCATGCCCGGGGACGTTCCGGGGTTGCTGGAATCGAACGTTCTCGTCGAGCGGCCGACAGAGGTGGTCGATCTCTGCGAAGACATGGAGCGACTTCAAACCGCCAAATCCGGGTTGCTCGAGGAAGTCGTCGAGAGTGCACTCGAACTCCCGTGGGACGCAGTGCGTCTCGAGATCGCCAGGTCCGGCATGTCGCTGTTCCGGATCTTCAACGGTCGCTACCGAGAATCCGTAGCGCGACTCCGTTCAGTGCTGCGGGGCGATATACCCAAGAACCACCACGAGCGCTTGGCGATCCTGGACCGTCTGCTCGACTACTGCAACCGGAGCCGAGCAATTGACAAGAGGGGGCAATTGGGACGGGATGCTCTCGGCTACTCCTGGCGGGACGAGGACACCGATCTATCGAGGCTGCTTCCCGCCCTGAGGTGGATAGGTGATCAGGTGAAGAGCTTCGGGTCCGGTATGGCCGTGAAACGGCAGATTGCCACGGTTCCGGAGGGATGCGACCTGCAAGGCATGGCTGAGGGTCTGCGCAGCGCCTACACAGAGTGGCTGAAGCTGTGGCAGTCGATGGCAGACGCCACAGAACTCGACTTGAGGACTGCGTTCATCACGGACGCCATCGAGGAGGTTGAATTCAGGGTTCTCCTCGCGCGTCTCAGGGCCTGGGCTGCGGCTCCAGGTTTGGTGGAATCTTGGCACAGGCTGGCAACGGCCGCGCAGCGTGCAACCGAACTGGGTTTGGATGAGATACGCCAGCGTCTGGCCGACGGTCGCCTGAGCCCTGATCACGCTCGAGACACGCTGGAATTTATTCGGGCCGAAGCGGTCTGGAACCGGATGCGAAGGGAAGAGGCCGCGCTCGACGCGATTGACGGACGGGACCGCTCCGCGTGTGTGGAGGAGTTCAAGGAGCTCGATGCTCAACTCCAGGAACTTGCATCGCAGGAAGTCGCGCTACAGCACTTCAACTCCCTGCCGGCCGGTTCCGCGGGCATGGTTGGGATTGTTAGGGGCGAGGCGAACAAGAAAACCAGGCACATGCGGATTCGGAAGCTGCTGGACGCGGCTGGGGAAGCGGTCTTGGCGATCAAGCCTGTCTTCCTGATGAGTCCGCTCTCAGTTGCTCAATACCTGACGCCGGGCAAGCTGACTTTCGACGTGCTCTTGATCGACGAGGCCAGTCAAGTGCGACCTGCCGATGCTGTCGGTGCGATTTGCCGGGCCAAGCAGGTCATCGTGGTCGGCGACCAGAAGCAAATGCCGCCGACATCATTCTTCGACAGGCAGCTCAGCGGCGAGGAGAGCCACGACCTCGAGGCTGCGGCAGACCTTCAGGCGGCGCAGGTCGGTGATATGGAGAGCATCCTTTCCCTATGCGAGGCAAGGGGAATGCCGGGGGGCATGCTGCGCTGGCATTACCGCTCCCAGCATCCGTCGTTGATTCAGGTCTCGAATCATGAGTTCTATGACGATGCTCTGATCTGCCCGCCCAGTCCGGACGCAGCTGGGCGCGATATAGGCATGTCCTTTGTCTACGTGGATGGCGAGTACCAGCGAGGCAAGCAGCGCAACAATCCGAGGGAAGCCCAAGCCGTGGCGGAGCAGGTGCTCGCCCATGCGCGTAAGCGGCCCGACGAGACCCTTGGCGTCGTGGCCCTTTCCGTGGCTCAGCGTGACACGATTCGGGACACCCTGGAATACATGCGCACCGAGTATCCCGAACTCGACGCCTTCTGTAGGGAGGGCCAGGATGAGGCGTTCTTTGTGAAGAATCTCGAGAATGTCCAGGGTGACGAACGCGACGTGATGTTCATTTCGATCGGCTACGGCAAGGACGCGGGAGGCTACATGTCCCAGAGTTTCGGTCCCGTCTCGAGCGAAGGCGGCGAGCGCCGGCTCAATGTGCTATTCACCAGGGCACGGAAGCAATCTAGGGTCTTCGCGTCGATCCGGCACTCCGACATCCGCCTCGACGTGACACGGCACGCAGGGCCGAGAGTGTTGAAACGGTTCTTGAAATTCGCCGAGACGGGAGAGATGGATGTGCCTGTCATGACCGGTGCGCCGATGGACAGTCCCTTCGAGGAGTCTGTCGCCTTGGCGTTGCAGGCTCACGGCTACCGCGTCGAGCCGCAAGTCGGATCGTCCGGATTCAAGATCGACTTGGCCGTCTACCATCCGGATGACGAGGGCCGCTTCCTATTGGCTGTCGAATGCGACGGCGCGCGCTACCACTCGTCGAGTTGGGCCCGAGAACGCGACCGCCTGCGCCAGGCCGTGCTCGAGCGGAAAGGCTGGAGATTCCATCGGATTTGGAGTACCGACTGGTTCTACGAACGCGAGTCAGAGATGGCCAAGTTGCTCGATTCGATCGAACGGGCTCAGTCGATCGGGGTTGCTGGTCCGTCCGGCGGTCCGGTTCCACAACGCGTGCTCGTGGAACGCAAGGAGCCGGCGCTGGCGGGGGAGCCAGCAACGGCAGCGTACACGGAAGTGAGGTTCGCTATTCCTGAGAGCGGATACCTGGAATTGCACGAAGCCGCGCTGCCTGAACTCATGCACTATGTCGTTCGGATCGTCACAGCCGAGGGTCCGGTCCACATAGAAGAAGTCGCTCGCCGACTCAGCCGACTCTGGGGGTACAAGCGAACCGGCCGCAGGATTCAGACCGCGGTCGAAGATGCCGCGCACAGCGCGGCGGCAAGCGGCCTTCTCGTGTACTGCGACGAGGGGTCGGAGAAATTCCTTACCAGCAGCGACTCCGACTCACTTGTTGTCGTCCGGAATCGCAGCAAGGTCGACTCGGCGTCTCTGCGCAACGTGGAAATGCTGCCGTCCTCGGAGATCAATGCGGCAGTCTTGGAGGCCGTCCGGAAGAACATCGGGATCAGTGTTGCGGACTGCGCAACCGAAGTCGCCAGGATGTTCGGCTACAAGTCGACGCGTGCGGACCTGCGACAATGCCTCGAACGACACGCACAGAAGTTGGTGGCGCAAGGCCGATTGACTACTGTCGATGGTCAACTGCGATTGCCACAATAGCTACCCAGCCGTGAGTCCAAGTCCTAGTAGACGATGAACTCCAGCAGATTGCCATCAGGATCTCGCGTGTAGTGGCTCGTGCCCATGACCGTCCCGCCATCGCGGCCGCCCCGTCGTTCCACGGGGCCCTCAATCACCTCCGCACCTGCCCGCCCGAGCGCCAGCAGCAGCTCGGCTCGGTCACCCTCCCACACGAAACAGAAGTCCCCGCAAGGCGGCAGCGCCGAGGGAGCCCTCAACGCGAACTGTTCGTTTTCCCACAGCATGGGCCGGTGGAAGTTGATCTTTTGGTCTCCAAAGTGAACCGAGCAGATGCGTTCTCCTTCGCTCACTTGGAATCCGAGCGCCCGGTAGAAGCGCATCATTGCCTCGACATCCAGCATGGGAACCGCGACATGATCGAAACCGCTGATGGGTCCTCGGCCCTGAGCCCGGGCTCGTCCTCTGCTTAGGGTCTGCGTCATGAGAACTCCGCCTCCGGCCAACAGCACAAAGCGGCTCAGGAACAAGCGTCGCAAGAGGTCCTTCATTGCACTCCACTACTGATCCTCCGCATGGGACCGCCACAGGAGCGCCACCCGGCCGAGTTGCTGACCAAGACACCCGTGGCTCCGTGCAGTGAATGCAGTATAGCCGCGGCGCACTGCAGTTGCAGAAGAGGCCGTCGTCTGCCCAGCCGGATCGGTGAATGCGGTTGTCGTGCCTTAGACTAGTTCTGATGGTGAAACTAACTCCTGTCCTGATCATTGCGACGGCTGGCGCCCTGTCTGGCGCGGAGGGGTTGGTTGCCCTGGTTGATCCTCTCGACGAGCCTGAGCAGTACTGCGTGGATGTTCCCGGCTTCGGCCGCCGCATTAACCTCGATGCCTCGTTGATGGCTCACACGTGTAAGCCCGGTGCGGCGGACGAGCTGTTCACGATCGATCATCCCAATCCAGGCCAGATCTACATGAAGGCCTACGACCGCTGTGTGACAGCCGAGTCCGACCGATCCGGCGCAGAGGTGTTTCTCAAGCAGTGCGGCTCGACGAACCTTCAACGGTTCTCCTTTCGGCCGGACGGTCGGATTCAACTAGCCGCTAGCGAGGTGTGTTTGACAGTTGCTGATGAAGACGGCACGCCAACGGGAGGGCCCAGCCACCTCCGCAGGGATCTGATGTTGGAGTCCTGCAGCACGGCCGTTGCGTCTCTCTCGACTTGGAAGGTGCCGAAACCGGATTGATTCGGTACCGGTGTGTGCCAACGAGTTTGGAGGGCCGCACCGTCTCGGTAACCGCGCAGTCCGAAGCGAATCGCGTGTGCGCAGGAACAGTCGTGGTCTTGGAGAATGTGCTGAACAGGCAGTCGGGGACATGGAGCACCTCCGGTCACAGGCAATGATGTTAGATTCTATTGGGGTCCGCAGCGTGTCGGTTCGCAACGCGTAGTGGCTCAACGCGATGAACGCCTTGCTGGAAGCTTTTCGATCAGCGCGATTCAAGATCCTTGAACTCAAGGAGTTTGGTGGGCTTGTTGAACCGAACGCGCCATCGTGCCAACTGGGAGCCCTGTAGCTATTGGGCCTTCATGCAGGACGGACTGCCGAGCAAGTCGTGGGTGCGGCCAAGGTCGTTGGGCGCTATCGGATCAGGATTCAGGGGTTGGAAATCTGGGAGTGTAGTCGAGGGAGTTGCGCGAAAATGACTCGGAGAATCGCTTTGCTGGCAGTTGTCTGCGTTGGGACCGCCCTTGCTAGCTCCCCCGGGGATGACCACTGGCAGGAAGGTCTGCGCCAGTTTGCCGCCGAGGATTTTCGCCGAGCTCAAGATGCGTTCCAGGAGGCTGTCGAGGAAGACCCTCGGAGTTCGAAGTACACCCTTTGGCTGGCGCTCGCCATGGGCCGCCGTGCCGAGAAGATGTCCGGATTCCGCAAGCTCACGTCAGCACCACCCCTGGTGAAGCGAATGCGGCGTGAATTGGAGCGCGCTATCGAGTTGGATGAATCGAACATTGACGCGTACGACGCGCTCCAGGTGTTTCACTTGCAGGCACCCTCGATCGTGGGCGGGCGCAAGGACAGGGCGAGGGAGATAGCGGGTCAGATCCAGAAGCTTGATTCGGCGCGCGGAGCGGGGGCTTTGGCGGCCTACTATGAGGATGTGGGCGAGGTCGAACGCGCGGGGGAGCAGTACGCGTTGGCACGACAACTCGATCCGGATGAGATTCGGCACATCTTGAGCCATGCGGCTTTCCTGTCTAGGCGCGGCGCGTTCACCGAAAGCGACGAATTGTTCGAACTGACTTTCGCACGCGACCCGGACAACCCCAAGGTGTGGCGCGCTGCCGCCACCGCCTGGGTCCTGGCGAAGCGCGAGTCGCTCTATTCCCGGGCGCGCCAACTAATCGAGCGCTATCTGGAAACGCCGGATCGAGAGCCGAACCCCGACCCGAAGTCTGAGGTGCGCGAACTGCTGAAAAAGCTCTAAGGGGCAGGTCGCTCAATGGCGCCCGCCAACCTCCGTGAGCCTATTGGCCCGACCAGCCCGTGACCTGCCGCTCGCGGGACTCCGTTCTGCGGACACGGGAAGAGCCATCTTCGTCCTGCTCGACCGCAAGCACACGTCCCAGGCCAAATACATCGGAACGAGCTTCGGCCTCGCTTCACGGCTCGATCTCACGGACATGCACGGCTCGCGCAGGTTCCCAGAAGCGGATGCTCCTGACGGATCGCAGGGAAATTGGGGGAGGGGTGCGCCAAACGCCGAACGCCAGGGTCTCGCGCGTCAGTGAGTCGAAGTAAGCGATACGGTTCGGAATCGCTTTCAGTATCGTCTCTCTCATTGCTTTGGGAAGCCGGTCCACTCGATGGCGCACGGCAAAATAGGGCACGAAGCTCTCTGCGAGGTCTTCCCGGTCCGGATGGTCAAGGGCATATTCGGAGATGTATTTCCCGTCAGCGGCTTGGGCCGCTCGCCACCCGGGTGAGCGCCTGTGCTGCGGGTCGAGTGAGCTGTGCACTCCTTCATGCATCAGTGCTTCCTCGAGAAAGCCGTCTCGCATGTACTCCTCCGCCATCTGCAAGTGGATCAAGATGTTCTTGTTGCCTCCGCCAAACAGTTTGCGTCCGCGATGGATCCAGACCGTTTCGACTCGGGCTCGCAGCAGTGTCGGAAGCCGACCGATCGATTCCGCGTACTTGCTGGCCTCAGCCACCGCAGCTGCGGCGCTGAACTCCGGATTCACCTGAATCTCGATGGCGAGGCCGTCGTCGAACTGCGTGGCGAAGAGATAGGCGTGGGCGGTGATCCATCCATTCACGCGTCGATCGAACATCATGCGGTCCCCGCGTCCTCTTGGCGTGAGACTTCGGAGTGCCGTTGGGTCGGATTGGGTAAGAATGTTCGGGTCGAGAAAGACAGTGCCCTTGTACGGCGGGGCTGCGGCAACTGGCCCAACGGATATGGACGCGAGCCAAACCAGGGCGCGGAATGTGGTAATCAGCGCACGCGGTTGCAGCCACTTCGCCGTCTTTGCGGTGCAGCGAGCGAAGTCTTCGGACATGGCCCGCCTACGTCGCCCTATTTTCCTACCGTTGGTTCCGCAAGTGCCGCCTGGAACGCAACCGAAGTGCGCGGACCAACGTGCACGAGGTGGCTTCGCACGCGCATCTGCGGGAACCTCTCTGCGCGGCATCGTCCAGACTCTACCATCGTTGTGGCAGCACGACACCGTGCTGTGATTGGCGCGACAGACGCCATTGCGAGGCGGGACGGTTGGCGAAGAGGCCGGCCCGGTCCGGAAGCGTTGCAAGCCCGAGGCTCCAGGCTTGCAAGAAAATGGGGCAATCTCAATTGCATCTATCCCTACGCAAGTCGGCGCTAGTGCATGAAGGTGGATTTCCCGAGGGATGGATGCCAACCGCTACGCACGGACAATGCGAGGGTTCTTGGCGCGGGATTCAAGTGCGGGCGGCGCTCCGCGCACTTGATACAGTGTTCTTCGTGCGCACGACCTTTTGGCGATGCCTAATCTTCCGCGCCTGCCTTGGGGCCGCACTACCTCTTCTGCCACCCGTCCTGGTTGCCGACGATGGTGAGCCGTATCGGTTCCAGCGGTTTGTCGAAATTCCGGAGAGTGTCGAACTCGGAGCGGTCTCTGCAGTGGCCATCGGACCGGAAGGCCAAACTTACGTCTTGCATCGCGGAGAGCCGCCCCTGCTGGCGTACGACCGTTCAGGTAAATACACGCATGGCTGGGGACAAGGGGACTTCGGAGTCGCTCACGGTCTCCGCGTCGACTCGGCCGGAAACGTCTGGGCCACCGACAACGGCCTGCATGTCCTGTGGAAGTTCTCTCGAGATGGCAAAGTGCTGGCGATGTTCGGCGAGAAGGGGGTTGGGGGAAACGATGACTCCCATTTCCGTTCTCCGGACGACTTGGTATTTGCCTCGAACGGCGATATTTTCGTGGCCGACGCAGGTAACGGACGAATCGTGCACATGTCCCCGGAAGGCAAGTTTCTGGGGCAGTGGGGCCGCAAGGGGAAGGCCGAGGGCGAATTCGCGGCCGCACACGGAATCGGGATCGATGCACGAGACCGGATTTATGTGGCTGATCGCGGGAACAATCGGGTGCAGGTCTTCTCGAAGGATGGGAAGTTCCTTGCGGCGTGGAGCGGTTTCGGCAATCCGTTTGGCGTTCTAGTGGTCGGAGACGAGCTGATTGTCAGTGACGGAGATGCCCACACGATCAGTCACTTGCGGCTACGCGATGGCAAGATGACCGCGCAATGGGGGAGTCCCGACACACTGCTACTGCCACATCTGATGGATAGCGATGCAAGCGGCCAGCTCTATGTCACCGAAGTCAACGGCCAGCGCGTGCAGGTCTTTCGCCGAACTGATTGATCTACGGCCGCCCCAACTTCTGACACCCGCCAGTTCGTGCCCCGAGGTCTCGGATCACTGTGGGATAAGCTGTTGGGACTATGCGAGTTACTACGGCAATTGCGGCGCTCCTGTTCCTGATTTCATGTAGCGGGTCGCCGGAGGGTAAGCAGCGCCTCCCGAATTTCGTCGTCATCATGGCCGATGACCTCGGTTACGGCGACCTGTCCACCTACGGGGGCTGGATCGATGTTCCGAACATAGATCGGATGGCTGCGGAAGGCCTGAAATTTACCGACTTCCATTCCAATGGCGCTGTCTGCAGCCCTACCCGAGCCGCCCTCATGACTGGCCGGTACCAGCAACGCGCTGGCCTGCCAATCGTGGTGTTCGCGCCCGAGGATCGCCCGACTCACGTCGATGGATTGCAAGCGGTTGAGCTCACGTTTGCAGAAGCCCTGGGAGACACGGGCTATGCCACGGCTCTATTCGGCAAATGGCACCTCGGGTACTATCCGCGATACAACCCCGTGCGTCATGGCTTCGACGAGTTCAAGGGGTACGTTAGCGGGAACATCGACTTCTTCTCGCATGTCGATGGAGCCGGGAGGTTCGATTGGTGGCATGGCGAGGAGAAGTCCGACGAGCCGGGCTATGTCACAACCCTGATCAACAAACATTCAGTGCGATTTATCGAGGATCACTACGACGATGCCTTTTGCCTCTACGTTGCGCACGAAGCCCCGCACAGTCCCTACCAGGGCCCGAATGACGACCCGGGCGGATTTCGGCAAGTCGGCGGATTCTCGGGTCAGCTGAGTCTTTCGGGAGACGTAGTGAAGGAGAAATACAGGGAAATGGTGGTTGAGATGGATAACGGTGTTGGTGCGATTCTAGAAACGCTGAGTCGCCTTGGAATCGCTGATCGCACGCTGGTGCTCTTTTTCTCGGACAACGGGGCAACTCCACGCGGCAGCAACGGTTCCCTGCGAGGCCACAAGGGATCGGTGTGGGAGGGCGGCCATCGAGTGCCGGCTGTGGCGTGGCAGCCAGGTGCTATATCGGGCGGCACGGTTACCGATCAACTTGCGGCCACGATGGACGTTTGGCCGACATTGGCTGAACTGGCAGGCGTGTCCGAACCCGTCGAGCGTCCCCTTGATGGCGTGAGCCTGGTTCCCGTCCTGGCCGGCGGCACGGTGGATCGCGGCCCGATGTTCTGGAGCTTCATGGACGGGCTGGCAATGCGCGATGGGAATTGGAAGTTGGTATCGGGAGAAGACGGGAGCGAGCAGCCGATGCTGTTCGACCTCGGTTCAGATCTCGCGGAGGCCAACGACGTCGCGGCTCACGAAACGGACCGGGTTGCGCAAATGGCGGTGGAAGCATCTGAATGGCTCCGGTCCGTCAATGCCGACGCGACACCGCAGCCTTCAACATCCCAATAGGGGAGGGGCTTCATCGACTCCCTTTTGACCGCACGCTACTCGCGTGAGAGCGCTTTGTCGATCTGCTCGGTGACCTTGAGAGGCGCGACGTAGAGCTTCCCGTATAGGCTGCCGATATCAAGCGGTTTATCGCTAGCGAACTCGAGCTGGGTCCAAATCTCGCTCGCGCTCAAGGCTTGCAATTCCGCAAGATCGAGCTTGTTGTCCAGGTTCGAGTCCGCAGGGATCATCCGCAGGCCGAGCTGCAATGCCCGGAACCGCGGCAGCAATCGCTGCAAGACTCGCTCGGAAGCCTCGGCTGTAGAAATCAGGCCATCGCCGTCAGTGTCCTCCCGCGAGAAGTGACCTCTCGCGTGCCCGTCGAGTCCATCCTTGTCCGCTGTGTCTCCGCGCATCGGTTGGGAGAGACCGTACTCACGGGCCGAGACCAGACCGTCGGCATCAGTGTCGAGACCCTCATGCGCGAGCATCGCCTCAGCGACTTCTGAATGGATGGCGTCTCTGGCCTCGTCCGTCGAGAGTTCCATGTCGCGATTCGAGTCCAGAGCCGCGAGGAACTGCACATCGCTCGATGCTAGATCCGGGGAGCGCGGACTGGCCGCGCCGCTTCCGGCTTGCCCTCGGCCAACTGCACCACCTCGCCCTCCGGCCCGACCGCCCCCACCTCTGCTGCGAGCCTGGAAGCTGGCGAACTCCTCGCGGAATTCCTCCAGACCAATCCCATCAGTCGGCGGGGCTTCCGGGCGACGAATGAATCCTGGAATCTCGTCTCCGCGTAATACCCCGTCACCATCCTCGTCCCTGGACTCGAAGGCATCGAACGGGTCCACTGCGCCTGCGCCACCCCTGCGTCTTGGCTGGGGCTGGCCGTATCCCATCGACTTGAGAGTCCGGACCATCGCCCCTAGTCCGACCTGTCCGTCCTGATCTGTATCGAGCGCGCGAAAGCCCTTCATGAATTCCGCGCTCATCTGGCTTGCTATACGGGCGACGTCATCGGATTCTCCGTCGCTGGCAGCGAAGCCGAGGCTCGGAATGGCAAGGAGAGCCGCGACCGCCATGCCAAATCGCCATCCGACTGGAAGCAGCGTTCGTCGGAATGGTTCGCTCGCTTTCCCTGCCTTTCCCTCGTGTGCTCGCAGCGCGGATACTGACGTATGCCTTGTTTGCAACATCGTGTCATCTACTATACCGTTATTTCCTAGATTGAGGGTAATCGAGCTCTATTTATGCAACATAGTTGCACAAGGGCCCCTGTTTGGGCATTCTTGGTTGCATGCGTGGCTGTGCTGGGAGCCCTCACCACTGCGGATTGGCTCAGCGTCTGTCTGGGGGAAGCCGTCCTGATGGTTTGTCTGCCGAGTAGCTGGGGTTCAAGGACGGCATGTTGGCGCCGACTTCGTTCAGCCACTTGTCCAGCGTCTTTGCTAGGTTTGCCGCCCTGTCCGGAACGAGTTCAGAGAGATCGTATCGTTCTGCGGCATCATTCCCCAGGTTGTATAGTTCAGTGGCCCCATCCTCGTACCACCGGATGAGTTTCCAGTTGCCTTCGCGAATTGCAGCTCCCGGGGCTCCGCCCTGGTTTCCGTAGTGCGGGTAGTGCCAGAAAATTGGGCCCCTATCGATCCACTGGCCTCGCAGTAGTGGAACGAGACTCGTCCCGTCCACATGTTGCCGAGGCCGCTTGCGCAGGCCTGCGAGGTCCAACAGCGTCGGGTAGAAGTCCGTGCTGGTCACGGGGGAGTGGATGACGGAGCGCGCAGACGTGACGCCCGGAGCGCGGATGATCATCGGTTCGCGTATGCCGCCCTCGTACAGCCAGCCCTTGCCTGCCCGCAGGGGCAAGTTCGCGGTAGGCGATCCTTCCGAGGTGCTCAGACCGCCGTTGTCGGACATGAACACGATGATTGTCTTCGAGTCGAGACCGTTCGATTCCAAGGCCCGGAGCACCCTGCCCACGGCGGTGTCGAGCGCTTCTACCATGCCCCCATACACTGCGTGATCCTGGACCTGGCGGGCGTCGCGGAATCCCTCGAGGATGAACCGCGGCCCGGAGAATGTCAGCCGGCGAGCCTTTTCCGTGTACTTCCGCTCCAACTCTTCCGTGGTCATGAGCGGCGTGTGGACCGAATAGAACGACAGGTATGCAAGGAAGGGATCGTCGCGATGGTTCTCTATGAACTTGGCAGTCTCCCTGGCAAGCCGGTCAGGCAAGTGTTCACCGGCCGGTCCGTCTTTGATGTTCGGATTGCCGTACGGCGAGAAGTAATTGTCACCGCCCCAAGGGCCGCCATGCTCGAATCCTCCAATGTTGATGTCGAAGCCCTGGTCTTCGGGCCAGAACCCTTTCGGGCCCAAGTGCCACTTGCCTGCGAAGAAAGTGGCGTAGCCGCTATCCGAGAGTGCTTCGGCCAAGGTCGTTTCCCCGAGTGGCATACGGTCGTCATACGGTGACGGCAGCATCGCGGTGTTGCGGCCCCACGATGCCGGTTGGTTTCCGCCCGCCGGGCTGATGTAGTCCGTAACCCGCATTCGGACCGGGTACTTGCCGGTCAGGATACTGGCCCGGGTCGGGGAGCAGACAGGGCACGCTGCGTAGGCATGCGTGAAGCGTGCTCCCGACGCCGCGAGGGAGTCAATATTCGGTGTTTCGTAGAACTGGCTCCCGTAGCAGCCCAGGTCCCTCCAGCCCAGGTCGTCGGCCAGGAAGAACACCACGTTCGGGGGGCCGGCCTGTCCCGCGATGGCGAGGGTCAGCGAGCAGACTGCCATTCGCACAAGGACGGCCAGTCTGGACGTGGGCATGGAAGTAATTCTGACTGTTTACCAGCCGCTCTTGTCAAGCAGATCGGTGCACGGAATCGACCGTGCGGCGGTTGCGGTGGAGATCTGCCGGTTGTCGGGTCAGGCGGGTACCGATACCCGTCGTACGCTCTTCGCGTCGATTTCCGCGAAGCGCGCTCTCCGCGCCAATTGCAAGCAGATCCGCTGCCACGGTGCTGTCAACCATGCGGTAACCGCTGGCAGCGACTCGACCGGCACGGGGCCGAACAGCACGCATCGCCTGACTTCGAGATGGAGGCGTTCCCGCAGGTCAACAATGCCGAGCCGGGTATCCTCGCCGGACACTTGGCCTAAGGCTGCCTCCCACTCTCTGTGGTGCCGGGCGAGGGTTTCGGCCCGCGTCGCGGCACTGCCCAACGCGGTCGCCAGGAAAAGGCGGGTCACGCTCATCTCGTGCGCCGATGCGGCTAGGTTCGTGATGCTGTTGCGGACCATGGCGTATGCTGGGTGTCCCACCGTGAGATGACCGTGCCTCGCAAACTCGAAGAGTTCGATCTCCAGAGCCTGGAGCTTTCGCCGCAGGACCTCGGTCGCGCATTCGCGCCAAACCTTGGCGGCGAGCAGGAACAGGACGGCAAATATGATGGTTGTCCGCGCAATGGCAAAGGATTCCGGGTCGAGTGTCATGCAGTCTCCACACGAGCGTTCGCTCGCATCTCTTGCAATCATCGACTGATTATGTAGAAAAAGTCAAGCAATAAACGTATTTTTTTCGCTTATTGTTTTCTAATGACCTGAAGAAGACTCCCGCGGCGTGGCCACCGCACCTCAGTTCCCATTGCGGGAAAGCATTCCCCGCTCAGTCGTGCAGGCCGAACGCGAAGACTCCGGCCTTGGTCGTCACTGCGACATACTGCTTCCCTTGGGCGAGGAACGTGACCGGCGAGGCCCGGATGGATCCGCCAGTGTTGAACCGCCAGAGGATCTTGCCCGAGACCGCGTCGGCGGCCATGAAGTAACCGGCGCGGCTCGAAAAGAACACCAGTCCTCCCGCGGTGGTCATGGCCCCCGCGAATGTGACTTCGCGGTTTTCTACTCCCAGCATCGGAATCTCCCAGCGAATGCGGCCAGTGTCCAAGTCGATCGCTCGCAGGAAGTTGTCCGCTCCGCTCTCGATGTGGTCGATGCTGTGTCCGGTCCGGAAGTACACGCCGCACGCGTCGCGTGACACTACGTAGAGCAGGCCCGTGCCCCGGTGGTAAGTTGGCGCTTGCCAGTTCGTGCCGCCGTGAATGTCGGGGCAGGTATATGCGCCAGTCGGGCTCGGTGCTGCCTCCGGTCTGGCCAAAGGGCGACCCTCGGGAGTAAACCCGTCCGACCAGTTCTGCTTGGCGAACTCCGCTCCTCTCAGGAATTCGCCAGTCTTCCGATCAAGGACGTAGAGGAATCCGTTGCGGTTGGGATGCACAACGAGCTTCCGCTGCTCGCCATTCCAAGCTCTGTCCACCAAGACCGGGGTCTGATTCGCATCCCAGTCGTGCTCGTCATGGGGAGTGAACTGAAAGTGCCATGCCAGCTCTCCGTCATCGGGTCGTAAGGCCAGCAGCGAGGCTGTGTAGAGGTTGTCGCCCTCGCGGTTCCGCCCGTCGAAGTCCTTGGGTCCGGGGTTGCCGGTCGGCCAATAGAGGAGGTCGAGTTCAGGATCGTAGGTGCCGCTGGTCCACGGCGCTCCTCCTCCGACTTTCCATACTTCGGTGTCTGGCCAAGTCTCCGAGCCGGGATCGCCTGGTGCTGGAATCGTGTAGATGCGCCATTCACGTGCGCCGGTCTCAACGTTGAACGCGTCGAGATGCCCTCGGATCCGGCCGGTGTCCCCTCCGCGAATGCCGATCATCGCACGGTCCTTGGCAATGATTGGCGCACCTGCCGTGCCGAAACATGGCTGATTGGCCGTGATGGGCGATCGCCAGAGCATCGCTCCGCTCCGGCTGTCGAGCGCGATCAGGTGGCAATCGGGTGTACCCATGAGGAGGCGGTTTCCGGAAATCCCGAAGCCTCGGCTCCAATTTGGATCCTGGCGGCCCTCGCGCTGCCTGTACGGGTAGTCGAAACGCCAAATGCGGGTTCCCGTGGCGGCATCCAGGGCAAACGCTCTTACTCCGCCCGCCGTCAAGTACATGATGCCGTCCCGGATGAGCGGGGTCGACTCGGTCCGCAGTTGGAGCTGGCTGAATTGGAATACCCACTTCGGAACGAGCTCGGAAACGTTCTCCCCGTTGATCTCGCTCAGCTCCGAGTACCGCTGGCCGGTGTTGTCGCGGTCGTAACTGAGCCAGTTCGAGGGGTTCCTGTAGCGTTCTTCGAGGGGTTGGGCCGAGACGGGGACGGCCGATGCAGTTGCCGCGGCAATCGCCACGAGCGCCAGCCTCGGGAGGGTTGGGGTCGTGTTCACCTGAAGAATCCTCAGTAGTTCGCGAAGCCCCGCCTGACCGGGACGAATCGGTCCCGCTGGCGGTCAAGAAATGCGAGCAGGTTCCCGAGGTCCTCAGCGGAAAGGCTCGTACCGAGGTCGGCCGGCATTTGCGATCGGTCTGGCTTCGTGACCGATCGCAGCTGATCACGGCGGAGCGTCACGAAATCCCCGCTGGCGGCCTGTAGCACGAGGTTGAAGGTATCTTCATTCTTGAGGATTCCTTCGATCGTCCGACCGTCCGGTGATTCGGCTATCACGGTTTCGAAGCCCTCGGCCAGCGTGGCATCGGGGTCGAGCACGTCAATGCGGATCTGCTCGCTGGTCTTGCGGACCGAGATTGAATCCAGAGGTGGCCCCAGAAACCCTCCCGTGCCGTCAACAACGTGGCAGGACACGCATCCCGCTTGTCGGAATACCCTCCGACCCGCATCGGGATCCCCCTTCAGGGGAGGCTGCTGGCCGGGAAGGGCCAAGGCGCGGAGATAGGTCACAATCTGCCAGATCCCCGTGTCTTCGAGGTCAGGCTGCGGAGGCATGTCCGTCCCCGGAATTCCGTTGCGGATCAGCCCGAAAAGGGCTGCTTCCGCACCTCGCGTCACAGTTCGGGTCCGGACAAGGTCTGCTGCCATCGCGCCCTGGGCTCGCTGGCCGTGACAGACCGCGCAACGTTCGTGGAATAGTTCGTCGCCCGCTTCGATCGCGGCGGGGTCGCGCCGTAGCGGGTTAACTCGGGCCGGATCGGTCTGTGCATTCAGCACAACCGGGCGGGCGAGAGCGAGCGCGAGCGCGGCACAGACCAGCGCGAAACATTGTGTATGGAGTGTTTGCGAGATGCCCATCGCTTGCCGATGCCGTAACATTATCCGCAATCTCGCGTGAGCGCACAGCGAGTTCCCGAGTCGGATTTGTTGCTTGGCTCGCCGGGTTTGGGTGTTGCAATCGCTCTTTAGAGCGATCCCCGGGCGCTGATCTGAGCGCGGACGATTAGGCACGCGGCCATTTCGGCATATCTGCCGGTCCCCGATAACGTGATATGATCTGTCTGTTCGGCTTGGATGCGGTGGCTGTCAGGGTCGGGCTGGGTTCGGAATGTAGTAGCAGGATTGTAGTGGTCTGAATCGCTCTTTAGCGTTGGCCGCTCGACATCACCCGCGCATTTCGTGAGGAGCGGATGAATTGGCGTTCGTTCGCAGGATTCTTGAGTTGGAATTTGTACATCGTCCGCTGTGTTGATATGCTTGTGGCCCGTGTTGGAGGAAGGTACGGAAACCGCCATGATTGACCGAATGCCGATTCCGGAATCGACCATGACGTACAACAGCTTGGACGTTGCGGAACTCACCGGGGTGAGCTTGCGACAGCTGCAGTGGTGGGACGAGCAGGGCTTGGTCACTCCGATGCAGGCTGGACACCGCCGTATGTACACGGCTTTTGAAGTCCTGCAAATCTCGCTCATCATGGGCTTGCGCGGCAAGGGCATGTCCCTCCAGAAGATACGCCCACTGCTGAATCACCTGAATCCCCGGCAAGTTCTGGAAGCCGTACGCTTGGACGACGGCGACCGGGACGTTTATTTCCTTACAGACGGAAAAGCGGTCTATCTGGAAGAGGCGACCGAACGGATCGTTGGGATTCTGCGGGATTCCGAACGCCCGATCTCGGCGATCTGCGTATCGGATCTGTATCGGGATCTAGGCCTTGGGGAGTCGCCCCGGAAGCCGGTGGGAGTGGCTGATACCGGAAGCGGTCGGCCTGCTGCTGGAGAAACCGCCGTTCAAGCCGTCGCAGAAGCCAGGGCAGTCAAGTAGGAACAGGCCTGCATTCCGCCCCGACCTGAGCCGCCATGCGAATTCAGCTGCTCGGGTGAGTTCCGTGCCGCCTACTCGGATCGAGCGATTGACGAGGGACTTCGATCCCCGGTCGGCGGAGGCTGGTCGTCAGTTCCAGTTGCGGAATGGAACGGGTTCCAATCTTGCCGATGGCGCATCTCATTGCAGGTGCTTCGCAAGCAAGGCCCGGGTCTTGCTGGAAGCGGAATACATCGCGACCGATGAGTCGAGTTCGCGAGGGCTAGGGAAAGCTGCAACAACCCGACGCACCTCAGAGCTGGAAGCCGAATCAATCCTTCTCGCCCGCCTGCCTCGCTGCCGCTCGCTCCTCAGCGCGGGCACCGCTCAGGGCGTTGGTCATGGCATAGTTCCCCTCGTGGCACGCATATTCGTAGATTTGGTATCCGTCTAGCCGGGGCATCGCCCTAACGGCGGTCCAAGGTGCCGTGTAGGTCTCGGGGTCTTCGATCGTGAATTCGTTGCGAATCGTGTACTCGTCCACTCGGGTGAATCGCTCCACCGCGCGGAGATTCTTGGAAGACGGGAACCTGTGCTCTGTCTTGTCGCTGAAATTGGCGGTTTCAACAACCAGTGTGTTGCCTTCCCAGCGCCCTCGGGAATCCCCGTTCCACTGGCGTATGCGCTCGTCGAGATACGGGCGCCCGTCTAGGGGGATAATCCGCACATCGTGAATGTTCTCAACCAAGATTGCCACATGGTCAGGGGTTTGCAGGATCAAGTACGTATTGTTGTACCCGGTGGAGATCGGAGGGACTCCATGGTAGGTGATGCAGCGAGCCCACGCCGGGAAGTTCAACCAGGACTCAGGCCGGTCCCTCAATCGCTCAGACCGAGCTTGCACGCGTGCTTTCCCGACCGACGTCAATGGAGGTAATCGACCGTTGGGAGGATCGACGATCAGCGAGGTTCGCAGGCTTGGATCCACTCTCCCCTTGTCAAACCAATGGGAGTTGTACGAGCCTACGACTCCCGGCACAGGCGGGCGTTCGGCCGTGGAGCCCGCTTGTCGCGCGGCAGCTTCTCTTGGTGTGAAAAACTCCTTGTCTCTCATTGCTGCGGGCCGCTGGAGCGGCGTGAGCGAGGCATAGGACCACACTCCTTGCAAGTCTGGATCACCCCAAGCTGTGCGCGGCGGCGTCCACTCCCGTGCTGAGTCCTTTCGTTCCGTAGCCGCGGCAGCTGACTCGGCCGGAACGGTTTGGCTGGCAAGCGGCGTCGCGGCCATCCACCAGATCAGGATTGAGTGCGCGACCGCAGCTGCTCCGAGAAGGAATCGGTTTTTCATGCGGGCTCCCCGTTTGGTAGTCGGAGTGTCGCACTACTAACAGCGTTCGGGCAAGGCGGAGTCCCTCGCAGGGGAGTCGGCAGACGTCGTGAACTCACTCCGATTGAAGCACCCATCGCTGCAGTCGTTTTTTCGCGAGTCCCTCGACCTGATCGTCAGTCGGGCCTTCCTTCGCTGTCTCGCTCTTCGCGTTCGAAGGATCAGCTGGGCGAAACTCGTGCGGACAGCCGCCACTCTCAGGTCAGGGGCCAGCCGCCGCTGGCCGGTGATCAGTTCGTGTTGCCTATCGCATAGAGCTTGTTCTGTCCGCGGAGGAAGATCTCGCCGTCGACGATGATCGGAGATCCCATGAAGAACTCTCCCTCGATGGTGTTCGTGGCAAGCGCTTCATAGGTCGGGCCCATCTTGACGACCACAACGTCACCCTGCTCCGTTGCGACATACAGCCTGTTGCCAGCCCCGACGGGAGAGGACTTTAGTGAGTACGGGTTGGGCAGCCTCTGCTGCTGATAGTGGGGTTCGCCCGTATTGGCGTCGAGCGCGCTGATCAGACCTCGGTCGGTGACGAGATACAGGATGCCGTCGTGAACAACGGCCGAAGCCGTGTAGGGATTTCCGCGCTGATTGGTCCAAAGCACATGGTCGGAATCCGTGATATCCCCCTCGCCGCCGAGACGGATGGCCAGCAGGTTCGGGTTGCGATGTCCAGTCATCGCGTAAACGACATCGCCTTCCCGGATCACGGCCGGTATGGCATTCGACCCGAGGCCGGCGCATTCCCAGATCACGTCACCGGTCTCCAGGTCGTAGCTCCGAATCTTGCCTGATGCCGCGACAATGGCCTGTGCGCGACCACTGTACTCGGTGATCAGCGCCTGGGACCAGCTCGTTCGTTCGTCTCGGTCACGTCTCCAGAGTTCCTCGCCAGACCGCTTGTCAAGCGCCGAGATGAACGAGTCGCCCTGGTGATCGAATACCAGCAGCAACGTGTTGCCATGCAGGCTCGGCGAAACGCCCTCTCCGAATGCATTGGCCATCCGCATCGTCACGCCGTAGTCCTTTTTCCACACAAGATCACCGTCGAGGTTGTAAGCGTAGACACCCCGAGAACCGAAGGACACATACAGGAGCTTGCCATCCGTGACCGGCGAACTTGAGGCGAAGCTCCCGTACCGGCGATGGTAGCCCTCGTGGGGTGCGACCGTGATGGGGCTACGCTCCCAGATCTGGTTCCCCGTTTTCCGGTCCAGCGCTAGCACCAAGAATCTGTGCTCGACACCGGCAGCCGTACCTTGACCGCTTGCTTGCGTGCCCGCTGCGGGCTGTCCGCCAGCGACGCTCCTGCGCGTCGCGTTGCGCGATTCCCTGCGGAGCTGCTGAGTGGCTTGGCGCCGTTGTGCCCGACTGAGTTCGGACAGCTCCTTGCCGCCTGTGATTTCTAGCAGCCGTTCGCGCATTGCGGGTGTCATCGCGTTGCCGCCGCTGCCCTGGGCGCTCTGCTGCGTTGCCCGTGGCGAGGGGCCCGTCGCGGATGGGCTGGTTCTTTCAGTGGCAGTTCCGGTCGGCACTGCGGTGGTAACGAAGACGCGGTCGCCCCATACGATCGGCGTGGAATGGCCCCGCCCGGGGATTTCCGCGACCCATTTGATGTTCTCTTCGGCAGACCATGTCAATGGTGCCGTGCCCGTTGACATTCCGGCGTTGTTTGCGCCCCGCCAACGGCTCCAGTTTCCTGCATTCAGCGAAACAGCGGCGATCAGAACGGCGATGGTAGTAACCAGCCTCGGGCAATTCATGGGAAACCTCCGTGTCCTGGAGAAAGGCGTGTCTGAACCATTGCTCTAGGACACCGTGCGTGCAGGTCGCACCCAAGCGGTCCGCGATTCCCAGAGCGACGAGAAACGGGGGAGGGTCCTGGCCGTGCCCCAGCTGCTCCCCTACCAGTCCCCAATACAATCAATGTCATCATAGCGACCTTACGGACCGGGTGTGCGGGGGGCGCATCGTTCCTTCCCGTTGTCGACAAATCGATCTGTGTATAGCGGCCTCCTTAACGGTTGGGAGACTGCAAGCCCTCTGTTCTGGTCTCCGTACGCGACGAAAGGTGGACTGCGACCTATGAAACGCGACCAATGCGTTCTATTCTGTTGGTCGATGCTCCGCCGCCTACGTCACCTGATTCCCGCAATTGTCATTACCATCGGCAGTGGGCATGCCCAGGCTCAAGCGGAAGAGCACACGTTCCGCATCCGGTTCGGACTGACGGACTCTGTGCCAACCGCATGGGACGGCTCTGTGACGGTATCCGGTGGACGCGTTGCAAGCCTGCGCAGTTGGCGGCTACGCAAGGCTGACTCGGTTGGGGAATCGTCTTGGAAGCTTTCGACCACGCCTGGTCGTCAATTCCGCTATCGGAACTGGGAGCCCGAGCCTTCATTCCCAGTACCGGCCTATCTCAACCATGTTGGCCTGATTCTGACCATTGATTCCGACAGCGACGCCCGGATCGACATTGCGACAGCCGGCGGGAGCTTCTCGTTCCGTCTGTCGGAGCAGCCGCCCGCGACCCGTGTTGGGTACCTAGGCGGAGCGGCAGTCGTCGAGCGCGCGGCGAACTATCGCTCGGTATCGGAGCAGGACTTCGATAACGGTTTCGCCGATGTCACGGCCGAAGGGAATGGTGCCTTTTGGGTGGCGTGGGTCGGGTACCGCGACTGGGCCAATCACGTGTTTGTCAGGCGTCACGACCGCAGCGACTGGGGAGAGATTCAGGAACTTACTGCCGGTCCGTCAGACGTCTACTACGTGCGGCTGGCCATGGACGGCCAGGGAGGAGTCCTCGCTGTCTGGTCGGATCGCAAGGAGGCCAACTTCGATCTATACTCGCGCCGGTTCGACGGCAAGTCCTGGTCAGCTGCCGAGAGATTGACACAAGCTGGTGGGCCCGATATCCACCACGCATTGGCTACCGATTCTCTCGGAGGGGTGTGGGTGGTCTGGCAGAGCTATAGGAACGGAACTTCCGACGTCTTTGCCAGGCGCTGGAACGGCGGCGAATGGGAGCCTGAGTCCCGCGTGTCAGTCTCACCGGCCGACGATTGGCATCCTGCGATCGCTGCCGACTCGAAGGGTGGCGTGTATGTCGCGTGGGAAACCTACGAGAATAACGACTACGACATCCGCATGCGCAAGTATGCGGGAGGGCAGTGGTCCGCGGTGGAGGCTGTAGCCGACACGTTGCGCTACGAAGCCTATCCCGCCTTGGCTTGTGACGATCAGGACCGTCTGTGGGCGGCATGGAACGAAAGCGGCACGCAGTGGGGTAAGGATACCGGCTTCCTGCTGAATCGGCCGGCGACACAGCTGTACCAATCCCGGTGGATCGCGACAGCCGTTTACGAGAACGGCGTGTGGCGCGAGCCGATGCGGACATTCGAAGGCTCCCTGCCTCCGGACTTGCGAGCATTCAATGATTTCCCTCGCCTGCAGGCCGACGGGTCGGGCCGGGTGTGGGCACTTTTCCGCCATCGGCATCTCCGCCAGCGCGAAGTGCCCCACACCGCGGCGGCGCACCGGGCTTCGTGGGAGACCTATGCCACTGCGTTTGACGGACGCTCGTGGAGCACACCGTTCCCGATACCCGCAACGGCGGGCCGCTCGGATGCGGGTGCCGGTATTGCGGCGGGCCCTGACGGCAGGCTCTACGCTTCTTGGGCAACCGACAACCGGATTTACGACGACTACTTCTACGAGCAAGGCGAGGTGTTTGCAACGGAGCTGCCAGGTCTGGAAGGCCCTGTATACGATGCACAATTCAAGACGCACCAGCGAGATGAGCTAGCGACCTTCGTGAAGCACCCGAACGAAGCCCGGGACATTGCGCGGATCCGATCGTACGTCATCGAGTCCGAGGGCAAGACGTACAAGATCTATCGCGGTGACACCCATAGGCACACCGAGTACTCCGGTGACGGGAACAACGACGGCGCGCAGAACGACACGTATCGGTACGCGCTGAACGTTGCAGACCTCGACTATCTCGGCATGAGCGAGCATCACAACAGCGGCGGCGGGAACATCGAGTACATCAACTGGCTGCTCCAGCAACGTGTCGACGTGTTTCACGTGCCGGGGCGGTTCGTGCCGTTGTTCGGGTATGAGCGAGGTGTGGGATACCCCAATGGTCACCGCAACATCATGTTCGCGAGACGCGGTAATCCCACGTTCCCGGACCAGCCCAATGAGCGGGAAACATCGAGCGGGACCGTCGGCCTGTTCGACTACCTCAAGCGCTACGACGGAATCTCGATTCCTCACACGTCGGCGACAAACATGGGTACGGACTGGCGCGACAACGACCCTGAAGTGGAGCCGCTTGTCGAGATCTACCAGGGGGACCGCATCTCGTCTGAGTACGAAGGAGCCCCGAAGGCAGCCACGGCGGAAGATGTGACCAATCAGGCGGGCGGTTTCCGTCCCGCAGGCTATGTCTGGAACGCTTGGGCCAAGGGCTACAAGATCGGCGTCCAGGCCAGCTCGGACCACCTTTCAACACATATCTCGTACTCCTGCACGATTGCGGAAGAGTTCACCCGGGAAGGTTTGCTCGATGCGATGCGCAAGCGCCACAACTACGGTGCCACGGACAACATCGTGCTGGACTACCGCATGCGGGTCGGGGAAAGGGAGTACCTGCAGGGTGATGTCGTGCCCGGCGAGTCTGCCGATTTCGAGTTGCGGGTCAAAATTCTGGGCACGGCCCCCGTCAAGCAAGTCGACGTGATCCGCGGCCAGGATTTTGTCTACACGTTGCAAAACCAGGCCCAGGACGTGGAGTTCCGGTACGTCGACCAAAGCCCGAAGTCGGGAGAGCAGCACTACTACGTTCGCGTGCAGCAAGCGGACGGCCAGATGGCGTGGTCGAGTCCGATCTGGTTGGTGGTTCCGTAGCGTCGGAGTGACGAGTTACCAATCGAGTCCTTGGTATAGTAATGCCGATTGCCGATTACACCGTCTTGATGGAGAGTTAGGTGCCGTTGTCATGGGACGGCGGAGTAGGAGGCCTTGCTTGGCAATCAGGCCCAGGGAAAAAAGCATGAAATTCAGTCTTCTACTTGCGGTCGTCATGGCGGTAGCCCTGTTACTAGCGGCGCCCTCTGTCTGGGCGCAAGGGGTATCCGGAAGCGCGTCCGTAGGCGGTACGGTGACGGACGAGACAGGAGCGGTCATTCCGGGAGCATCAGTTGTCCTGATCAATGTCGAGCGGGGCTCCGAACAGGAAGTCTCGACCAACGAGGCCGGAATCTACGTGTACCCGGACGTGACGCCCGGTGTCTACACCGTGCGAGTCTCGGTGTCTACACCGTGCGAGTCTCGAGTTCGGGCTTCGCAACGCGGCGAATCGCAGTTTCGGGCTGGTCGGCAGCTCCCGCCAGCCGCGCTTGATTCAAATGGCGCTGAAGGTGGTGTTCTAGCCGTCTGAGGCGCGACCTGGTTCAGAGGGGGCAATGCGCACTGGAAGCTACGAATTGATGGGAATTCCCTCGCCAATAGTTCATCTGTTGCGCGGGTCGGCGCTGTCCTTGGTTGTCGTGGCGGCGGGGGTCCTCTCGGCCTCTGAGTTGCCACCGCCTTCGAGCGCAACAGTCAAATACGAGAGCCAGGTACAGCCTCTGTTCGAGCAGCGCTGCTACGTATGCCACGGTCCAGCCAACGCCATGAATGGGTTGAGGCTGGACCGCAAAGCCGATGCATTTGCGGGAGGCCACTCCGGCCCAGCGTTCGTGCCGGGGGACTCAGCGGGCAGCCGCTTGATTCACATGGTGGCCGGGTATCAGGTCAAGGTCCTCATGCCTCCTGTCGGAGAGCCCCTGACCACTGCCGAAGTCGGTCTCCTGCGGGCTTGGATCGACCAGGGAGCGGCGTGGCCGGATGCCGGCGAGGTGTCGCTGGCAGCAGCCGACGATGCTGGGGATTCCCAGCACTGGGCCTTCCAGCCGATCCGTCGCCCAGACGTGCCTACAGGTCGGAATCCAATTGATTTCTTTGTTCGAGAGAGGTTGCGTCAGGAGGGGCTCGAGCCCGCGTCGCGGGCGGCTCGATCGGAGCTTCTCACGCGAGTGTCGGTCGACATGACGGGGTTGATTCCAACGCTCGACGAGCAGCGCGCGTTTCTTGCTGACGACCGGGAAGGCGCCTATCAACGCCTCGTGGACCGGTTGCTCGCTTCCCAGCACTTCGGAGAGAAACAGGCGATGCATTGGCTCGATCAGGTTCGCTACGCGGACTCGGACGGCTATGCCAAGGACTATACCCGTCCGCATGCCTGGCGCTACCGGCGCTGGGTGGTCGACGCTCTCAACAGCGGCATGCCATTCGACCGTTTCTCGATCGAGCAAATCGCCGGCGACCTGTTGCCGGACGCCACGCTCGAGCAGCGGGTTGCGACCGGATTTCACCGGAACACTCTCAGGAACCGCGAAGGGGGCGTGAATCCCGCGCAGTACGCCTTTGACGAGACGATTGACCGCGCCAGCACGTTCGGCACGGTGTGGCTGGGACTGACCGTCGGCTGCGCCCAGTGCCATGACCACAAGTACGATCCGATTTCCCAGCGCGAGTTCTACGAGCTCTTCGCGTATTTTGACAATCTCCGGGAAGCACGTATCTACGCCCCGCTTCAGGGCGAGTTGGGTCCCTACCTGAGGAGCGTCGACGAGTACCGTGAGAAGCACCAGGCAATCCTTGACGAGTACAACGTGCCCGCCCTGCAGGCTGACTGGGAACGGAACAGCCTCAAGGCGGGCGCATCGCCCGGGCTCTACCTGGACTGGGACCTGATTTGGCAGGAACTCGGCTTGAACACGGACGGGGGGCAGCAGATCGTGCGCATTCCTCCGTCCGAACGGACTTGGCGCCAGGCGAACGAGGTCACCTACTACTTCCTGCGCGCCTATGGCCTGATCGCTGGCAATGACAAGTACAAGGAACTGGGGTTTCCCGAGGCGCTGCGCAAGATCAAGCAGCTCAACAGCGAATACCCGCTCCTCAGCGAGGCGCGGGTGGTTGACGAACGGCGGGAGCAGCAGCCCACGTTTCTGCGTGTCCGCGGTAGCTGGGACCGCCCGGGGATCGAAGTGAGCGCCACCACGCCCGCGGCGCTGCCAGGTCGAACCGAGGCGAAGCCCACCCGCTTGGGTCTGGCGCGGTGGCTGTTCGCCCCCCAGAACCCGCTCACCGCGAGGGTCGCGGTGAATCGGATCTGGCAGGAGTACTTCGGACGCGGGCTCGTCGCCACGTCCGATGACTTCGGGATTCAGGGGGAGGAGCCGAGTCATCCTCGCCTGCTGGATTGGCTGGCAGCCGAGTTTCGCGACTCCAACTGGGACATCAAGCGCATCCATCGTCTCATCGTGACCTCGGAGACCTACAAGCAGTCATCGGCGGCGCCGGGGGACGAGTCTGCGGAAGATCCGGGAAATGTTCTCCTGTCCCGGCAGAAGCGACTCAGGCTTCCAGCTGAACTGATTTGGGACCGCGCGCTGCTGGCGGCTGGCCTGCTGCACCACGACGTCGGCGGTCCGAGCTTCCGGCCAACCATGCCCGAGGGTACGACCGGCCTGAAGGCGGGAGGCACGGACTGGGTCCCGAGTCCCGGGCGCGATCGCTACAAGCGCGGCATGTACATCCAGTTCCAGCGGACCCAGCCGCATCCGTTCCTCATGAACTTCGATTCGCCGGAGTTCCGCACTCCCGTCTGTCGGCGCGACCGCTCGAACACTCCGTTGCAGGCGCTGAACTTGCTGAACGACCCGACATTCGCCGAAGCCTGGCAGGCGCTCGCGCTCCGAGTCCTGGCGGGCGCGGAGTCGCAGTCGTTCCGGAAACGCCTCGAGCGTGCCTACCAGTTCGCGTTGGGCCGCAAGCCGACCGAGGCCGAGCTCGACCGGTTCTCCCGATACGTCTCCGAGAGGCGGGACGAGGTTGCCGTCCGGCCCGCCGCCGTTGATGGGCTACCGTCAGTCGAAGGGGTTCCCCTAACCGAATTGGCGGTGTGGGCCGGAGTCGGACGGGTGCTGATGAATCTCGACGAATTTGTGACACGCCCATGAACGCGCGCGATTTCTTCACGATCCAGACCCGCCGGGACTTTCTTGACCGGTCCTTGTATGGCTTGGGTCTTGGCGTGCTCGCGCACCTGTTCGGCATCGAGGGGCGCGCGGCCACGGACCCAGCGGAGGCGATGGCGCCGCGGGCAGGCCATTTCGCGCCCAAGGCGAAGAACGTGATCTTCCTGTTCCAGGCGGGGGCTCCGAGCCAGATCGACCTCTACGATCCGAAGCCCAAGCTGCACGAATGGAATGGCAAGCCCCTGCCGGAATCGCTGGCGAAGGAATTGCAGCTCGCGTTCATCCAGCCGACCGCGAAGGTGCTGGCCAGCCGCCGCAAGTTTCATCCGGCGGGCCAGTCCGGACTGGAGATCTCGGAATGGCTGCCCCACATCGCGACGATCGCGGACGACATCTGCCTGGTGCGATCGATGCACGGCGAGTCGGTGAATCACCATCCCGGCCAGTCGCTCTTGATGAGCGGCAGCCCCATCCCGGGCCGGCCGACCCTCGGGTCCTGGGTGACCTACGGCCTGGGAAGCGAGTCTCGTGACCTGCCGGGGTTCGTGGTGCTCAAGACCGGCAGTTCGACCCAGGGCAGCACGGGCAACTGGACCAACGGTTTCCTGCCATCGAACTATCAAGGCGTGTTGCTGCGGAACCAGGGAGATCCGATCCTGCACCTGTCGAACCCCCGCGGCGTCACGCCGTCGATGCAGCGGCAGGACCTCGACATGATCAGGGAACTCAACCAGGAGCAGCTCGAGCGTACCGGTGATGCCGAAATCGCGTCGCGCATCGGGGCCTACGAACTGGCCTTCCGAATGCAGGCTGAAGCTCCGGGGTTGATTGACATCTCCGATGAGCCCGAGTCGGTTCGCGAGATGTACGGGCTCGACGCGGAGGAGACTCGAGCCTATGGCACGACGTGCCTGCTTGCACGGCGGCTGGTCGAGCGCGGCGTGCGGTTCGTCCTGAACCAGCACGCTCAATGGGACCATCACTCCAACCTGGACAAGGGGCTGAGCCAGAAGTGCCGGACAACGGACCAGCCTGCCGCAGCGCTTGTCAAGGACCTCAAGCAAAGGGGGCTTCTGGACGAAACGCTGGTGATCTGGGCCGGGGAGTTTGGCAGGACGGCGCTCGCTGAATGGCGCAACCCGTCCGATCCGGCAAGCATCGGTCGGGACCACCATGCGGACGGATTCAGCCTGTGGGTGGCCGGCGGCGGAATCAAGGGCGGCCAGGCCGTAGGCAAGACAGACGAACTCGGTTTGACCGTTGCCGAGGATCCTGTTCATGTCCATGACCTCCAAGCCACCTTGTTGCATTGCCTGGGCCTTGATCACGAGCGCCTGACCTACCGCAGCGCGGGCCGCGATTTTCGGCTGACGGATGTCGGAGGCACGGTCGTCAGCAAGATGCTCGCCTAGGCGGATGGCTGGGTGAAGCGTAGCCATTCCGGTACAATCTTTCCCGCAGGAGGTTAATCCCATGATCCGCTGGATCGCCCTAGGTATCCTTTCCGTCTCCCTTTGCGGAGCGCAATCCCTCAAGATCCTCGTTGCGGGACAAAGTTCCGAAACCATCGCCGATTGGCAGTCCGCCTCGGGCAAGGTCAAGCTCGTACGGGTGAGTTCCGACACTGCCATGGGCGAAATCGGCGACGCCGACGCCTACATCGGCAACATCACTCCCGAGCTCGTCAGGGCAGGGAAGAAGCTCCGCTGGGTGCAGACCCTGAGTGCTGGCGTTGAGCAGGTGCTCCACAAGTCTGGATCCGACGATTTGGCGAACAGCGACATCGTCCTGACCAACAACCAGATCGTGCAAGGCCCCGAGATCGCGGACCACGCGATGGCGATGCTACTCACGCTCACCAGGTTCCTGCCGACCTTCATGGAGCGACAAGCCGACGAGAACTGGATGTCGAGACCATACACGCTGGTCGAACTGAATGGTAAGCGGGCGCTCGTAATCGGAATGGGAGGGATCGGCTTGCAGATCGCCATCCGGGCCTGGGCTCATGGCATGAAGGTGGTCGGCGTCGATCCCGAGGATATCGCTTATCTTCCCTATGTCGAGCAAGTGGTAAAGCCGGACATGGTGGACACCGTGATCGGTGACGCGGACGTGATCTTCATGGCCGTACCACACACCCCAAAGAGCCACAAGATGATCGGGCCGAGTCAGTTCGAGGCAATGAAGGACGGCGCATATTTCATCGCCGTCAGCAGGGGTGGCACCTACGACCTGGACTCGCTTGTCAAGGCACTTGACTCGAAGAAACTCTCCGGTGCGGGCGTTGACGTGACGGACCCCGAGCCGCTGCCGAAGGGCCACTCGCTTTGGAAGATGGAGAACGTCATCATCACGCCGCACATCGCCGGACGCTCCGACATGGATCGGGGCCGCATGCTCGGCATCGTCAAGAGCAACATCCAGCGATTTGCCGACGGTCTCCCGTTGCACAATGTTGTCGACAAGCAGAAAGGCTACTGAATTGCTTAACTCGAAGATTCGCTCCGGAAGACGCGGCCCCGTGGTGCCGAAAGTGCTTGCGGTTCTGGGCACCGCAGTTGCGGCCTTGGGTTGCGGAGCCTCCGCGGAGCCGGAACTGCCCCCGAACATCGTTCTCATCATTTCCGACGACCACGGGTGGACAGACTATGGGTTCATGGGCAGTCCGGATGTCCGGACACCAGCATTGGATCGGCTCGCGTCGCAGTCCATGGTGTACACCCGCGGCTACGTTCCGGCTCCGCTCTGCCGGCCAAGCCTGGCCACCATCGCGACAGGGCTCTATCCCCACCAGCACGGAATCACCGGGAACGACCCGCCGGCAGTGCGGCCGAGAAGTTCGCGGGATCCTGCCAGCCGGGCCGCGATGGAAGCGGTGTTTGCCAGGAATGACAATATCGCCGAGCTCCTGGGACGCTCCGGATATGCCAGTCATCAGTCAGGCAAGTGGTGGGAAGGCAATCCGCTGGACCACGGGTTCACCGCAGCCATGACCCACGGGGACGTCACCCGCCGGGGCCGGCACGGCGACGTCGGTCTCGTGATCGGTCGCGAGGGGATGGATCCGATCTTCGAATTCATCGAGTCCACCCGTGGTTCTGGTGCCGGCGGGCCAGAGTCCGAGACACCTGGCGATCGAGCCGCCGAACCCGCGGCTGCACAACCGTTCTTTGTCTGGTATGCGCCGTTCTTGCCGCACACACCGCACAATCCGCCGGAGCGGCTGTTGGCAAGGTACAGGCAACCGGGTCGGGACGGGGCCGTTGCCGGATACCTTGCCATGGTGGCGTGGCTGGACGAGACCGTGGGCCAGCTCTGCGACTACCTCGACGACAACGGCCTGTCCGAGAACACGATTGTGCTGTACGTCGCCGACAACGGCTGGCTCCAGTCAGATGAGCAAACCGAGCAGTGGACGATGCGGGGGAAGATGTCCCCATACGATTCCGGCGTGCGATCCCCGATCATGATCCGCTGGCCGGGCAGGGTTGCGCCCGGGCGTGATGACAGGACCCTCGCCAGCAGCATCGACTTCGTTCCCACGATTCTGCAGGCTGTCGGCATCGATCCGCGCGCAGACTTGCCTGGCATCGACCTGCTGGACCGCCCCGCGCTGGCGGAGAGGGATCGGATCTTCCTTGAGGAATTTGCCCACACCTCCGTAGACCTAGAGAGGCCGGTTGCCAACTTGAAGTACCGCTCTGTCGTGCAAGAGGACGGCTGGAAGCTGATTCTCCCGTACAACGTCAACAAAGAGGTGACGCTGACGAATCGCAACACGGTCCCTCCTTGGTTCAGCGCGGACCCGGAACTGTACCAAGTGCTTGAGGATCCGCACGAAACCAGGAACCTGGCCACAGAAAGGCAGGACCTTGTAGAAGAGTTGCACGCGTCCCTCCAGGAATGGTGGCCTGTGCCCGAGTGACAGGTGGTGCCGAGATCAGTTTGGCTGGCCTTCCGGGTGCGCGGCTTGCCGCACGACCACGAGTGGATCATCCGGGGCAGTCACAGTCTGCGTCGATCCGTCCGGCCACCGGACCGTGATCCATTCGCACAGGCCGCTCTCGCCAAGGCCGAAATGGATGTCGGGCGAGGTGGCTGAAAGATAGCTGCCGCCGCCCCCCCGGAAGGCGCGTTGCTCGACGCCTTCGCCATTCTTGACTTGAACGATGGCACCTACGGCATCGCGGTTGCGGCCGGTCCCCACGAGTCGTACGGTCAGTCCTGTTCCAGCGTTGGACACGTTCCGCAGGACGAGTGCGGGGCCGTCGTTGACGTTGACAGCTGCATCAACCCTGCCGTCGCCGTCCAGGTCCCCGAACGCAATGCCACGTGCTGGGAAGGGCCGCTGGAACACAGCCCCGGCCTGGCGGGAGACATCGTAGAAGCGTCCGAACAGGTTGCGGGCGAGCATGAGGGGCTCGTTGTGGGCCAGCGCTTCGTCGGACAGGCCGATGTCGTCCATCACGTGGCCCTGTCCGACAATCAGGTCGCGCCAGCCGTCGTTGTCGAAGTCGACCAGACCCATTCCCCAACCGGAGCGGAGTTCGGAGAGCGCCGTCAGGCCGCTTACGTCGGAGACGGGTTCAAAGCGAGCACCCTCATTGCGGTAGAGCCAGTATCCCTGCCGCCCGAGCGCGTTGACCAGTAGGTCGGGCCGCAGGTCGCGGTCATAGTCGGCCCAGACGACTCCCATCCCAGCGTATTCCCGTCCTTCAGCGTCGTAAGCGGAGCCGGTCGTGACGGCCATCTCCTCGAAGCGCTTGCCGGCCATGTTGTGGAACAGTTGCTGCGGGTACGAGTCGTTCGCGACGAAGATGTCTATCCAGCCGTCGTCGTCGAAGTCGTTCACCGCCACGCCCAGACCCTTGCCGGGGTGCGCCGCGATCCCGGTTGCCGTGGACACGTCTTCGAAGCGCCCGTCGCCGAGGTTGCGGTAGAGGGCGTGTCGTGCCGGAGCGAAGACGCGTGGGTGGCAGTACGACCGTCGCTCAGGCAGGGACTCCCCGCACGGCTTGCTTTCATCGAAGCTCCATTCCAGGTAGCGCGATACGAACAAGTCGAGCCAGCCGTCTCCGTTGAAATCCAGAAAGGCGGCCCCGGTTGACCAATCAGTCCCTTCGATCCCGGCGTCGTCGCTAACCTCTCGAAACGAGCCGTTACCCTCGTTGCGGAACAGAGCGTCCGGTCCGAAGTTGGAGACAAACAGGTCGGGGTCGCCATCAGCGTCATAGTCCGCGACCGCGACCCCCATGCCGTAGCCATGACCAGCAACGCCCGCCTGCTCCGTCACGTCCACGAATCTCCAGTCGCCGGTGTTGCGATACAAGCGGTTCCAATAGCGTCGGTCGGACTTGGCGTCCGGTGTGCCGCGCTTGAGCTTGGGCAGGTCGGCTCCATTCACGAAGTACACATCGAGAAGGCCATCCCCATCGAAGTCCAGCGTCGCGACCCCCGCGCCCATGGCCTCGACCAAGTACTTCTCGGCGGTCTTGGAGGCGACATGGCGAAATGCAATGCCCGCGTCCTCGGCTACTTCCGCAAACCGCAGGTCCGCCCACAGCGTGATCGGAACCAGCAATCCGGCGAGCACGAAGCGGATAAGGATTCGCGGGAACACTACGCGCTGGACCTGCAAACCAATAGCTGAGTGTAGGCCACCCCCGCCGTCCAGTGCCGTGACTGTTCCGCGGAGAAATCTGGCCATCCCGGTATCCGGGTCGTGACGAAGCAAGGCTGTTTCCAGCGACGTGGTGCCTCGACCACAAGGTCACGGGTACTGAGACCGTTGACATGCGTGGTGGCAGCGATTGTCGACATCACTCGTTCTGCAAGAATAGGGCGGTCACGTGCCAACGCCTGACGCCTCCTGACACTGTGGCCCGATTGCGCGGCGACTTGCCCGAGGGAGACCATCTTGCAGATTACCGACCTGAGGATCCTTGAAACGTACGGAGAACATGGCAACTGGCTCTTCGTGAAGATTCACACGAACACAGGGGTGACTGGAGTCGGCGAATGCAGCGCCGAGCAGCATCACAAGGAGATTGTGGCGGCGCTCCAGTCGATGAAGGACTTTCTTGTGGGCAAGGACCCGTTTCAGATTGAACACATTTGGAATTCGCTGTACAAGCAGACCTTTTGGTACGGACAGTTCATTACTCTCTGCGCATTGAGCGGGATCGAGCAGGCGCTCTGGGATATCAAAGGCAAGGAACTCGGCGTGCCGATCTATGAGCTGTTGGGCGGCAGGGTTCGTGACAGCGTTCGCGCCTACGCCAACGCCTGGGCCTTTCAGCAGTCGGTGACAGAACATCGCATCGAGGACACCCCAGAAAGCATCGCGAAGGCTGCCCAGGACATGGTTTCCGCCGGTTTCACCGCGATGAAGTGGGATCCGTTTCGTTTCGGTGGCCAAGTGATTTCCAGAGAAGAAGAGACGTTCGCGATCGCCTGTGTCAAAGCCGTCCGCGAAGCGGTTGGCCCCAATGTGGACCTGATGATCGAGTGCCACGGGCGCTTCAACATGTGGAGCGCGATTCGCATGGCGCAAAAGCTCGAACCCTACGATCCATTCTTCTACGAGGAGCCGATTCCCCCGGATAACGTCGACGCCTTGGCCGAAGTGCAGCGCGCCATCAACCTCCCGGTCGCGACCGGGGAAAGGCTATATACCCGTTGGGAGTTCCGCCCACTGCTCGAAAAGCAGGCTGCACGGATCATTCAGCCCGATATCTGCCACGCGGGCGGAATCTTGGAGCTGAAGAAGATTGCGGCGATGGCAGAGACCTATTACGTTGCCGTACAGCCACACAATGCCAACGGACCGATCGCCACAATCGCGAGTCTGCACTTGGACGCGTCCATCCCAAATTGCATCGTCCAGGAATTCTTCTATCCATATCTTGATCACTACAACGAGATCCTTACTGAACCGATCGAGTACGCCGACGGCTATTTGAAGATTCCCGATCGACCGGGACTGGGTACCGACATCAGGGAAGAGGCCATACTGAAACGGCCGCCCGTCGATATGCCGCACGTCGCGTCTTGGATCGGGTCTTACTGGTAGGGGGGAGGGCTGCGCCGTCGCGGACTCAGTGCGCGCCAAGAGAAGGGATCCCTGGCGTTCCAGGCCAGGCAGAGCACCCCAAGATGCCACAGTTGACTACCGGCGAATTGGGGTCGCCATCAGCGTTACGGTCCCGAGCGGCCGTGCTGATCCCACAGCGGTAGCCGAGGCGGGCGCGATTGTCTGTTCCACCGGGACAGGTCGATTCCGCCTGACTGCGGGATCAACAACCTGGCACCGGTTGCACTTAATCCACATGGAATGGCATGCACGGGTGCCACAACCGAAACCCGATTGAATGACCGGTCTCGGACTCTATCCAGCAAGACCGGCCGAATCGACCCTGCATCGAATTAGTGAAACCCGACTTTCCATTTGGACGTCTATATGGAAAGTATGGATTTCATTGGTCGTGAAATATGGCTGCAGCGCATGAATCGTGCCTGGTCTGATCGGACTATCGTGTGGCTGTCAGGCGTCCGAAGGGTCGGAAAGACCACGCTCGCCCAGATGCTCCCGGATTCGAACTACGTCAACTGCGATCTCCCCTCCACTGCTCGAATGCTCCGAGATCCGGAGTTGTTCCTCGAAAGCCAGATGCCGGGAACGGTACTGATCTTTGACGAAGTGCATGTTCTGGCCGACCCGAGCCGGTTGCTCAAGGTCACCGCCGACCAGTATCCCCACCTGCGAGTGTTGGCAACGGGCTCTTCGACCCTAGCCGCTACGAAGAAGTTCCGGGATTCTCTGACTGGTCGCAAGCACTCGGTCCACCTGCAACCGGTGCTCTGGGAGGAGTGCGTCGACTGGCTCGGCGCTCGCGATATTGGTCAGCGGCTGCTGCACGGCGGGTTGCCAGAGAGTCTCCTTTCGGAGAGTCCGTCTCCCGACTTCTTCAACGAGTGGCTTGACAGTTACTACGCCCGTGACATCCAGGAGCTATTTCATGTCCGCAACCGCCAAGGCTTCCAGACACTCTTTCGACTGCTCTTGAGACAAAGCGGCGGCCAGCTGGAGTTGAACCGGCTATCGACGCAATGCAAGCTGAGTCGCCCCACGGTCAGGGCACACATCGAAGCCATGGCGATCACGCATACATTGCATCTACTGCATCCTTTTCATGGCGCTGGGAAACGGGAAATTGTCGCCCGGCCGAAATGCTATGGCTTCGATACAGGACTCGTTTCCTTCGAAAAGGGTTGGACGAGCCTTCGGCCGGAAGATCGAGGCATACTTTGGGAACACCTGGTGTTGGACACACTCCGTTTCCTCTTCGGTGACGGGAGTCTCTTCTATTGGCAAGACAAGTCCCGACGCGAGGTGGACTTCGTCATTCGAAGGAGTGATGGGCACGTAGATGCCGTGGAGTGCAAGCTGAACCCGGAGCATGTCAGGCTTTCCGGGGTCGAGGCCTTTCGAGGATTGTACCCTCGGGGACGCAATCTCATCCTGTCCCCGAACGTCAAGCATCCCTTTCGAATCCGTCAGCATGCACACACGCTGACGGTTTGCGACACTCGTCACCTGTCAAAGGTACTGGACGCGCCCGCGCGCTTCTCCTAGCGGTGCCGCACGTCCGAGGTGACGTGCGGCGACACGGAGACCCATACCTCGGTCAACTGACTTGCCTCAGGCCGTCGTCGAACATCATTGCGCCGCCAGAGTCAGCCTTGCAGGCAGTGCCGTACACTGATGGATTCCAAGTGTGGTCTTGAAGGTTCCATGCAAGGTGGTGAGACAGCGCAGTCTCGGTCCTACCGCGACCCTTTCCGTAGGAGTCCTATTGGGCTCGGCGATCGCCGCTGGTCCCGTTGCTGGTGCGGACGCCAGGATCGCCGCCGCCGCGAACTTTCGTGATGCCGCTATCGAGATCGGCGACGCGTTCGAGGCGGCGACTGCGCATCAAGTGATCTTCAGCTTCGGTTCAACGGGGCAGCTCTACACCCAGATCTCGCAGGGTGCGCCGTACGATGTTTTCCTCGCTGCCGATCAAGAGCGGGCGAGAATTTCCGTTGAGGCAGGGTTAGGTGTCACGGGCAGCCGATTTACCTATGCACAAGGCAGGATCGTACTGTTCAGCATGGATGTTGACCTGATAGCTGGCCCCGAGACATTGCGTGGCGGGGAGTTCGCGAAGCTTGCCATCGCCGACCCTGTCCTAGCACCGTACGGCGCGGCGGCGGTCGAGACCCTCAAGAACCTCGGCAGCTACGAGCAGGTCAAGGCGCGTATTGTTCGTGGCCTGAATGTCGCTCAGGCCTTCCAGTTCGTATACAGCGGTAATGCCCGGGTGGGCTTGGTGGCGCTTTCCCAGGTCGCGCGCCTCTCGAGTGGTTCGCAATGGCTCGTGCCGGACAGTCTGCACTCCCCGATCGCACAGGACGCCGTGCTCTTGAGGAGGGGCATTTCCAATCCAGCGGCTTCGGCGTTCCTCGCGTTCCTGCGGGGGCCGGAGGCCGACGCCGTCCGGGACAAGTACGGCTACGGCCACGGAAAGTGAGCCGGCGATGCTCGATGCCGCAGAGATTTGGTCGCCCATCCGGCTCACCCTCGAACTGGCGACTTGCTCGACCTTCTTGCTGATGCTGCTGGGCACGCCGGTGGCCTGGTGGCTTGCGCGGTCCGGCGCGCGCTGGAAGGAAGTGGTTGCTGCGGTCGTGGCCTTGCCGCTGGTCCTCCCGCCGACCGTTCTGGGATTCTACCTGCTCATCGCGCTTGGACCGGGAGGTCCGGGCGGGTGGCTCGCTGGATTGGCTGGTGGCCGATCCCTGGCGTTTTCGTTCGAAGGCATCGTCTTGGGTTCCGTTGTGTATTCGTTTCCGTTTGTCGTCCAGCCGATACGAAACGCATTCGAAGCGTTCGGGGACCGCCCGCTGGAGGCCGCGGCGACCTTGGGCGCGACTCCATGGGACGCATTCTGGACCGTTGCCCTGCCGCTTGCCCGCCCCGGTCTCGTGACGGGAGCCGTTCTCGGTTTCGCGCACACTATCGGCGAGTTTGGGGTCGTCCTCATGATCGGCGGCAGCATTCCGGACGAGACCAGAGTGCTCTCGATTGCGATCTACGAATACGTGGAGACCCTTCAATGGGCTCAGGCGCATGTGCTTGCGGGGGGCTTGCTGGTGTTCTCGTTCGCCGTGATCCTGTCGATGATGCTCTTGCAGCGCAGGTCGGGAAAGGGACAGACCTGATGGCCGGCCCTGATGCGATAGAAGCTCGTTTCGAGGGTTCTCTCGGCGAGTTCGACCTCGATGTCTCCTTCCGCGCCCCGATGCTCGGGATCACAGCCATATTCGGGCCCTCGGGGTGTGGAAAGACCACGATCCTGCGGTGCTTGGCTGGTCTGCGGCACTTGCCGGGACAGCTCCGAGTTGGCGGTCAAGTATGGCAAGACGATTCCGAGCGGATTTTTCGCAAGCCATACCAGCGGTCAGTCGGATACGTGTTTCAGGAGGCCAGCCTCTTTCCCCACCTGTCCGTCCGGAGGAACCTGTTGTATGGAACTCAGCGGAGAAGCCGGGCTCAGACGCAACCCGTCCTGGGCTTCGACGATGTCATCGACCTACTCGGGATTGCCAACCTAGTCGAGCGATCGCCTGGCGACTTGTCAGGAGGTGAGCGCCAGCGCGTCGCGATCGGCCGCGCCCTGCTTTCGCAGCCGCGTCTGCTGTTGATGGACGAGCCGCTTGCCGGGCTCGACCAGGGAACCAAGGAAGAGATTCTGCCGTACCTCGAGGGGCTGCACCAAGAGCTCTCTGTCCCGATCCTTTACGTCAGTCACGACATCCGGGAAGTGGCCCGATTGTCCGACACGATGATCGTGATTTCCAGGGGCAGGAACGTCTGTAGCGGGCCAGTCCACCAAGTGCTGGAACGGATGGACTTGGATCTAGGCAACGATCTTTACGAGACGGGTGTCGTGTTGCGTGCTCGGGTATCCGACCAGGATCCGTCTCTGCGCATGACGCGCCTGGATCACCACGGACAGGAGATCGTGATCCCAGCTGCCGACTTTCGACCTGGGGACGAGGTCAGATTGCGGATTCGGGCTCGTGATGTCGCATTGGCAACAGCCAAGCCCGAATCGATCAGCGTGCGCAATATTCTCTCCGGGACCGTCGAGCGAGTGGTAGAGGATCCTGAGACGGCCTTTGCCGAAGTGCTGGTTGGGATCGGTGGGGGCCGCTTGAGGGCGCGCGTGACTCGGGATGCAGTGAAGGACCTGGCGCTGGTCGAAGGCACGCCGGTCTTCGCCCTGGTCAAGAGCATTACATTCGACCGGCCGGCGCCTGGTGTGCGCCGGTCCGTCCGGAAAGCTCCGGACTCCCTGCTGCCGTAGTGAGGCGCACTGGCCGGGACGACCCATGCAACGAGCGAAAGTCCGTCTGCGAGATGCTCTGGACCGGTCATGAGACCAGCCGGGCCAGGATGCGAAGCACTGCCCACAAGGCAACACCCGCCAGCAGGAAAACGAGGATCTCGGGTGTCCCGAGCACGGCGCCAATGGCTGCGAATCCCAGTTCACCGATGGCAAAGAAGGCGATGGCGAGGGTCACGAGCACCACCAGGCAACCGATGCAGCCGCAGCAGCCAGATTGACGCGGCTGCCGAGGCTGACTCTCGGGCTCCACAATCTCCCAATTCGAAGAATCGGGTGAATCAGTTCCGGCCATCTTGTCGCCGGTCGGCATGAATTGCAGTGCAGGCGCGGATCCCGGCTGGAATCCGGCGTTCCTTGGCCCCGGCGGGACATTCCAACCGTAAACTGGCCCCGCACTGCCCATTATTCCCGCTCCGTGCGGATGATTCTCTCACTTTGGAATCAGCGTCTTTTTCGTCGGAATCCGCAGCATGCCGCTGTGCTTGGTGAAATATCGGAGCAAGAGTGGGCAAAGGGCAGGTGTGGCCGGATCCGGGTGCGCTCTGCTCCCCGCATCCGAGCAAATGGCAACGCGGCCCACGGCAGTGTCGGAGTTTGTAGCGTCGCTGTTCGTCTCGGTCGGGCCGTCGTTGTTCCGGTACCTTGCCCGCGCAACCGGCTCGTTCGGAATTACTGACGACATCATCCAGGATGCCTTCTTGGCGTTGAACCGAGAACTCTATCTTGGCAAGCGCATCAAGAACCCTTCAGCGTACGCGTTTGCGGTGGCCAGGACCAAATCCGCTAGCACACTCGCACGCAACGTCAGCGGGGCGAAGTGTGTTCCGGAAACATTGAAGTGACGAGCAGCTGCTTTCCTGCCTGAACGGAGAGCTCGCGCCTTGAAAGGAATGTGCAATCAAGCCGGCCACATTGCTTCAAGCAACAGAGACGCAGGGGTCGAATCGTTTGCATTCTCCGAAGACGACCCTTGCGGCGCGTGCTGTTGGCATACCTACACGGCTAGCGAGGTGCCACCTGGTGGGCGCTTGGCGAATTGCAGAGTCGCACCGTCGACTCGCTGGTGGTGGCACCCGAGATCGGAACGTTGCCGCCATAGCTATCGGCCGCCGGGCGATTCATGGTTGGGTCGAACGTGAACCAGCCATAACAGCGTCCCTTCACCAGCACTGCGCGGGAGCCTCCAAGAACTCTCGCGACCCGGCCGTCCGTGTTGGCAACGTGAGGCTTCTGCGCGGGAACTGCGGGGATTTTCGAACTGCGTTGGCAAGAATCCAGAGCTAACGGATGCGATTTGTGCCATCACCTTCACCGATGAGTATCTCCCAAGCCTATTCCAGCCTTGACCCGCCCCGGCGGCACTCTCTGCGTTCGATTCGAAGGAAGTTGTAGGGAAGGGGTCCTTCCCAAGGTACTTCTCGACAATGGTGATCCTGTCGAAGGAAGTTCCCTTCGTGCCGGCTTCGGCCGCATTCATGGTCGAGCACATGGCTCGAAGCACGAACTTTCGGTGTGGGCGCTCGGTTGAAACGCGGGTGCGGCTCTCACTGCTTTCGGCCTCAATGGGCCAGACCGCGCCGATCCAACTCCGCAATCTGAGGCCGTCCCATTCTCTAGGCTTTCCACTGGACGGTTCGGAGCTTGAGAATGTCGCTTGGCACCGCTCCCCCGCTGACGCGCTCCGAGCGAGCTTCAAGCAATCTATTTCATGTAGGAACGCGCTGGTGGTGATCTGGACGGCAGCAGGTATTTCAGAACGATTCACCACACCGCGTGCGAAGATGGTATCGCTCATTTCGTCAATCGGCTGGGCGGGCGCTGCCGTGTTCGAAGGGCCCCGATTCTTCGCACCCAGAATCTTGAAGCCGAGAGATTGATGCGGTTTCTTCCCGTTACCATGGCATCTCAAGTACAGGCTGGCGCCGTGTGAGCAGACGGCAACGCCATCAAGGAATCCCGGTTGGAGACCAGAGGCCAGTGACACGCAGGCAATGGCTCACCCGTAGCGCCAACGGCTTCGGCGGCCTCGCATTGGCCGTGATGGCTGCCGAAGAGAGCGCCCGTTCCGAATCCGCCAGACTGACACACCCGATGGCAGCCCGTCCCCCGCACTTCCGCGCAAAGGCCAAGAGCGTCATCTTTCTATTCATGGACGGCGGCCCCAGCCAGATGGACACCTTCGACCCCAAGCCGAGACTTCGAATCGAGCACGGCCGGCCCATCCAGCTTCCCGAACTTCCCACGACGGTGTTTAACATCTCGGACAGGGTCTTCGGGTCGCCCTTCGAGTTTCGCCAGCATGGGGAGTCCGGCCAATGGGTCAGCGAGATTTTTCCTCACGTGGCCAAGTGCTCGGATCAACTGTGCGTGGTCAACTCGGTCGTAGCAGACCATTCCGAGCACACCGCCGCCAACTACTTCATTCACTCCGGCTCTGGGTTTCAGGGGCGCCCTTCCATGGGCGCGTGGGTAACCTACGGACTGGGGAGCGAGTGCAACGACCTCCCCGGGTTCGTTGTACTGGACAGCGGCGTGATCCCGCCGGGCGGCATGGACTGCTTCGGTAGCGGCTTCCTGCCGGCGTCCTACCAAGGCACACTGTTTCGCCGCGGAGAACATCCGATTGCCGACATTGTGCCTTTGGAACCGGACCCAGCCCAGCAGTTGGGAAAGCTCGATCTGATTCGGAAGCTTAACCGCGGGGTCGTCGCTCACCTTGGCTCGACAAGTGAGATCGAGGCGTCTATTTCGAACTATGAGCTGGCTTTCCGGATGCAGTCTGCGGTGCCCGAATTGCTGGACTTGGAAGGCGAAACCCAGGCCACCAAGGCACTTTATGGCCTAGATCAAGAGGAAACGGCCGAGTTCGGGCGACAGTGCTTGCTGGCGCGCCGAATGGTCGAGCGCGGAGTTCGGTTTCTCGAAGTGCTAACCCCCACGAGACTGGGCAGGACCCGCTGGGACCAGCATCAACGCCTGGAGGAGGGGCATCGGGCCAATGCCCGAGCCACGGACAAACCGATCGCGGGACTACTGAGGGACCTACAGTCTCGCGGGCTGCTCGATTCGACACTCGTGATCTGGGGCGGAGAGTTCGGCCGCACCCCGACTGCTCAGATGAACGGTCCTGCGTTCGACAGGACCACTGGACGAGACCACAATCCCTTTGGCTTCACGATGTGGCTGGCCGGAGGGGGCGTCAAGGGCGGCGTGCGGTACGGCGTGACTGACGAGTATGGCTACTTCGCGGTCGAGAACAAGGTCCACATGCACGACCTGCACGCCACCATCCTGCATCTGCTGGGACTCGACCACAAGCGACTCACATTCCGCTATAGCGGTCGCGACATGCGTCTGACGGACGTGCACGGCGAGATCGTTGACGACATCCTCTCTTGAGCCCTCGACCACAGACTTGCGGCATGACAAGGGCGCGTGCGGGGAACACACACGATGGAGGGTGCCCGGCGCCCGTTTCTGGACAGCACCCCGAAGTCGGCCACGGAGTCTTGGCCAGCCGAGCGGACGGCGAGCACCAACTGAAGCGACGGCTGCCACTTGAGGGAGGCCACCTTCGGATGACAGCCTATCAAGCGGCTTCGCTTCGCTCCGATCTGATTTTTCGTTTCTCTTGCACCTTGGAAGCCGCAGGCCGCTGCTATCCTTGGTGAGGTATTCAGGGCTAGGGTGAGCATGGGGCAGGTGTGGCCGTGTCCGGGTGCGCTCTCCGCCCGGCCTTGGAGCAAATGGCAACGCGGCCCACGGCACAGTCGGAGTTGGTAACGTCGCTGTTCGTCTCGGTTGGGCCGTCGTTGTTTCGCTACGTCGCCCGCGCGACCGGCTCGCTCGAACTCGCTGACGACATCGTCCAGGATGCCTTCTTGGTGTTGTACCGAAAGCTCTGTCTTGGCGAGAGGATCAAGAACCCTTCAGCGTACGTGTTTGGGGTGGCCAGGAACCAAGTCCGCAAGCACGCTCGCTCGCAACGTCAGCGTGGCGAGGTCCTGGTGGCTCGTGACATTCTGGATGAGACCTGTGCTGCCGCCGACCGGCCAGTCGACACATTGGCCGACCTGGACGAAGTGACAGCGGTCTTCTCAGTCCTGACCGAACGGGAGGAGGCAGTTGTCCTACTGCGCTTGCAGTCGCTAAAGTATCGGGAGATCGCCGAGCAGCTAGGCATCAGCCCCAAGACAGTCGCGACACTGCTGGCTCGTGCCATTTCGAAGCTTCAGAAGGCCATCAAGGCCCGGCGCCAAGGTCGACGACCGGTTCCGATCAAGGTGATGAAACGTGTTCCGGAAACATTGCAGTGACGAGCAACTGCTTTCCTACCTGGACGGAGAGCTCACGCCTTGGAAGGAGTGTGCAGTCAAGAAACACCTGCGGCTGTGTTGGTCATGCCGCCGACGGGCGGGTGACCTTGAGGAAACAATCCGAGGCGTTTCGGCCGTCCTCGACCGGCAGGACTATCCAAGTCCCCAGTGGATTGTCGAAACCAAGCTCCGGATCGCGGCGGGCACGCGGCAGATTGACCGGGAACTGGTAGCCGCGTCGAAGCCGGGCGTCCTCCTCGGCGTTTCTGGGCGCTCGCTGCCGGCCGCCTCGGTCGGGCTCGCTCTCATGCTTCTCTCGTTCGGAGCGTGGTACTTAAGTTCGAAACCCACCATACCGGAGGCGACGGAAGTCATCGCCTTGGTCGAAGGCGCCGAAGCCGAGATCTACCAGCAATCGGTCCGGCAAGTGTTCAGCGTCGAGTTCAATCAGATCAAGCCGCGATCAAGGCAGATCAGTAGCCGCCTCCAGATCGTCTCGGACCCGAAGGGCAAGCGGTCCGTGACCCGCTGGATCGGTCCGACCGGCACCTTGAGACATGCGGTGTATCGTCCTGCGCAGAGCAAAGGCTACATCTATGACGCCGGAGTTGCGCCACAGGCCGTCAGGGAAGCCAGCCGAGTTGCCAAACTGACCTCCGTGGTCGACCTCAACCAGAACGGAATGGCGGTTGAGCAGCTTGAGACCGGTTTCATGCGGTGGTTGGAGAGCCGGGACTGGCAGCCTCTGTCGTTGACAAGGGAACTGGCATCCTTTGCGGACAGGGAGGGCGTCGTGCTGATCTTGGAACGGGCCGGAATCCGCGATGGAGGCGAAGTGCTGCGGCTTTCCGCCCGACGAGCGGGGCAGGATCTTTCGGTGGAGTTCCTGATGGAGGTCGATCCCCAGACGCATCGGCCCAGGGTGCACGAGATCCGTTTCGAGACGCCGCATGAGGTCGTGCACTTGCGGGTCGTGGCGGAGGAGTTCGAGTCGATCCCTGCGGCGGCTCTGCCTCCTAGCATCTTTGAGCCGGAGTTCCCGCACTACCGCATGGTGCGGAGCCCGGTTTCCAGACGACCGCCTACCCCGCCGCGAGCAATCGTCTCCGGGCTGGAACCTGCTCCCTTGCCCGGCGAGGCCCACTTGGAGGCTGCCGAGATCGAAGTTCGCCATGCTCTGCACCACATGGCCGCCTGCTTGGGAGAGCCCATCGAGGTTGTCCGAAACGAGACGGGAGGCCTCACCGCTCAAGGCATCGTCAGCACTGCCGAACGCAAGTCGGAACTGACTGCGGCTCTTGACGACCTGGATGCGCTCCCATGGTTTACGCACGATCTGCGGACGGTCGAAGAGGCTGTTGAATCCTTGGACCGCAGTGGTGACGCGCATCAGAAAGCTGACGACGCGGGTGTCGATTCGTCCTTCGAAGCAGGGGATGGCGTGAACGAGCAGATCACAGGAGACCGGCTCCCGCTACGGAACTGGCTGGAGACGTATTTCCATGACCATGGCGGAGACCCGGCCCAGAGCCAGGACGATCCCGGCGCAAGGGTCCGCGCCTATGCTGAGGAGGTCGTCACCTTGTCCGGCGAGGCCTGGGCCCACGCGTGGTCGCTACGTCGTTTGGTGGAGCAATATCCGCCGGGATCGGCGGCCAGCCGCTCGAAGCGCTCGCAAACCCTGATTGAGGTCATGTTCCGAGATCACCTCTCGGCTCTTCAAGCATCAATGGGCCGACTCCGACGCTTGTTCCAGAGCGTTCTCGTCGGGACGGACCCGCCGGCCATCGGCGCGCGAACCTCCCATCAGGCGGTCTCGGAGGGCGATCCGGAGTCAGCTGTCACGTCACCAGTCGTAGGCATCCTGGAAGTATTCACTGGGGTGGAGCAGGTCAGAAACCAAGTCCTTCTACTCTTTGCGTCGAGCCGCCCAAGAGCCGACACAAGAGATTCCCCAACGTCCGGGCCCGCAACGGCAGATTCTGCCGCGGAATCAGCAGAGGCTCTGCTAGAGATCATGGCCAATGTGGAAGCCCTGGCAAGACGATTCGGAAGCAGCCGCCTTCGGTTGCGCCATACCGTGGGGTCAGACGTAGATCCCGCAACCGAAGGCGGAGGTAGCCTAGCCGGAACTTCTCATAGCCTGATTGGCCGATAGCCTCTTGGATTCAAAGGGGTTCCACTGATCCCGAGGGGCTCGAATCTGACGGTGTGTTCCCATGACATCTGCCCGTGGACTTCCACATCGAAATCATCCCCATCCGCGCCAACCAGCCCGCCGTTTTGCTCCGCCAGGCCCGGCGCGAAGGCCACCGCATCCGCGAGAAGACTCTCGCCAACCTCTCGTGCTTGCCCCGGAGGTCCTCGATGGCCTCCGTATCGTCCTCAAGGGCGGCCGTGCCGTCCAGGATCCCTCCGACCTGCTCTGCGTCGAACGCTTTTGGGCCCGCGGCCTGTAACACTGCCGATCCGACCACCGTGAGGCGGTCGATCGCACGGATCCGCAAGCGCTTCGGCATCACCCGCATGGCGATGGTCAGCGAGCGCGGCGTGCTCACCACGGCCGCATCCTCGAGGATCTCTCCCCGGCTGGCCTGGACTATATCTCAGCCCTGAGAGCGTGACACATCCGCACGCCGCTGCAGCGGTCCAAGCCCCTGATCGTTCCGGACAAGCTCGTGCCCGATCAGGTGGCCGAGAGCTGTAGCCCAGACTGCTTTTGGCGGCGCCCGCTGGCGTGCCTGAACCCGCGCCGCAAGAAGATGGAGATCGAGGTGAGTGACGCCTCGCTGAGTTGGTCGCGCCACAAGCAGCGGATCGAGGTCGAGGCGCACTGGGATAGCGTTTAGATCCTACGCACCAGCCTATCCAAGGAGGCACTCGGAGCGGAGGCCTGAGTGCGGGCCAACAAGAGTCTCGTGAGCACGGAACGGGCCTTCCGCCTGAGCAAGGATCATCGGTGGGCCGCCCGATGTACGTCGACTGCGAGGACGCTCTGCGCGGCCAGGTCTTCTCTTGCATGCCCGCCTATTTGGCGGAATGGCACATGCGCCGGAAGCTGGCCCGCTGTTGTTCCGAGATGAGGACCCGGCCGCAGGGCGGGTCCAGCGTGACACGCCCGAGGGCGTACCCGTGCGCAGCTTCCCGACTCTGCTGGGGGACTTGGAGCATCTGTCGTCGGCCTAGAGGTGCCGGAGTATTCCATGGAGACCTTGAAGAAACTTGTGGGGATTCCCCCAGCCTCGGGGTACTCAAGGATGGACATGCTGCTGCTGTGCACTTCGGACAGCGTGTGCATCGTTCATCGTCGGGGAAAGGGACAGGGGCAGATGACTCTCAGGCACACGAATTCGTTGGGGCTATTCTTGGTTCTTGCGCTACTGGCTGCGCTCGCGGCGCCGTCCAGGTCAAGCGCTCAAGCCACCTCGCAGATAGAGGGCACGATCACCGATCAGACCGGCGCAGTCGTTCCCAGCGCGGACATCTCGCTGGAGAACGAGGAGACCGGAATTCGGCGGCAGACAGAATCGGGCGAAGACGGCTCATACTTGTTCCCGCTGCTGGATCCCGGGCGCTATCGCATCGTCGTGCGCGCGGAGGGCTTCAACCCAATCGGGAGAACGGGGCTGCAGTTGCAGGTCGCGCAGTCGGCGACGATCGACTTTGCGGTTAGCGTAGGGACTGTCGAGGAAGTGGTTAATGTCACCGAAACAGCGCCGCTCCTCGATACTTCCAGCAATGCTATCGGAGGCGTGGTGACGGTCGAAAAGATCGACAACCTTCCGGCGAAAGGCCGCAATCCGTACACGTTCATGATGTTGATGCCGGGAGTGCGGATCACGAGAAACACCACCAACTCTCCGGCCATCAGTAGCCACTGGCAGTTCTTCTCCATCAACGGATCCCGGCCTGGTGAGAACGCCTTTCTCCTAGACGGGGGTAACAATAGCAATGTCGGCTTCAACAGCCCGAACTACACTCCGCAGATGGAAGCGGTCATGGAACTCAAGGTCCAGACGAACAACTATGGGGCCGAGCACGCGAATGCCACTGGAGGCGTGATCAACGTTGTGACGAAAGGGGGAACCAACCAGTTCCACGGCAGCGCATACGAGTTCCTGCGCAACGATAAGCTGAGCGCCAACAACTTCTTCCTCAACCGAGCGGGCAGAGAGCGCACTGCTCTTCGCTACAACCAGTTCGGAGGAACGGTAGGCGGACCGATCGCAAGGAACAAGACGTTCTTCTTCTTCGGCCTGGAATCTCTGAGGATCAAGAACCCGTGGGCCTTCACTGGAACCGTTCCCACATCGCTGCAAAGGCAGGGCGACTTCTCCGAAACCCGGGACGCCCAGGCGCAGATGATCGGCGTATTCGACCCGCTGACTACGCGAGAGGATGCGAGCAATCCGGGCGCGTGGCTGCGCGACCAGTTTCAAGGCAATGCCGTACCGGCCGCGCGGTTCAACCCTGTCGCGTTGACGGCTTCCGAATTCTATCCTGCGCCCAACCAGGCCGGCGACGCCAACACCGGGAACAACAACTATTTCGCGAGCAGGGCAAGGCCAAACAGCAAGAACGATTATTCGATCCGGGCCGATCACGACCTGAACCCTGAGACTAGGCTGATGGGGAGATACTCCGGGTCCTTCGTTAACAACGAGACTCCCAACGAGTTTGGGGTCGGTAATGTTGCCAGTGCCCAAAACCAGTTCTTCGACCAGGAACACTCATCTCAGGTGGTGAAGCTGACGAAGATGTTCTCGCCCTCGATGTTCGGCGAGTTTGTGGCGTCGGGCAACCGGTTCAATTTCCTGCGGGACGCAATTGGAAACGACTTCGATGTTCGCGAACTGGGATTCCCTGGATATCTGGCCGATAGCAGCCGGGCACAGGGCTTTCCTCGGCTAGCACCGGCGGGCATGTCGGCGCTGGGGCAAACTCGGTTCGTGCAGCACGCCTATCACCGGGCGGAGCTGAAGGCGAACTTCACGAAGATCAGCGGGAACCACACCTGGAAGTTCGGCGGCCTGGCGATGGGGGCTTGGCTGAATGTGCGGCTTGACATCTTCTCGACGGGGACCTACAGCTTCGGTGCTGCCTTCACCCGGGACGACCCTCTTCGGGCAAGCCCCTCCAGCGGGCTGGGTTTTGCCACGTTCCTGCTGGGACTGCCCGGAGGGACCCACAATCCGACCGAGCTGCACGCCAGTGCACTCAACAAGTACGTCGGCTTCTACGTGCAGGACGAATATAGGGCGACATCACGGCTGACGCTGAACTTCGGGCTGCGCTACGACTACGAGACGCCGAGAACCGAACGGCGCAACGAATCGGGAAACTTCGACTTCAGTACGCCTAGCACCTTGTCGAACGGCACTGTGATCAACGGGGGAGTCATCTTTCCGGGGGTGGACGGGCTGCCTCGGGGACACTGGGAACGGGACCTGGACAACTTCGGCCCAAGGTTCGGCTTCGCATACAGGCTGGCCAACGATACGGTCTTTCGCGGGGGCTACGGAGTGTTCTTCGGGAACAGCTGGGGAAGCGGAGTTAACGGCACGGGCATTCCGCAGCCGGGCTTTACCTGCAGCACCCCAGTGACGTCGAGCTTCGATGGAGGAATCACTCCCGCCCCTGGGCTGAGCCTCAGCAATCCCTTCCCTGACGGCTTCTGCGCTGCGCCTCGGTCGTCATTGGGTCTGCTGACCGACTTGGGGGTAGGGGTCCGTTTCGTCGGTCGGCAACACCCGAATCCTTACAGCCAGCACTGGAACTTCGACATCCAGCAGAGACTGCCGGGTGACGTGCTGTGGCAAGTCGGCTACGCCGGGAGCCGTGCTATCGACATCATCGGAACTTGGGAATGGAACACCTTGGACCCTCAGCACATGTCCCTCGGCTCCCAGCTGAACCAGCGGGTGCCGAACCCGTTCTTCGGAATCATCGAGCGGGGCGGGCTGTCCGGACCGACTATCACGCGGGGGCAATCCCTCCGACCGTACCCACAGTTCACCGGGGTCTCGGACCGCGACGCCCCGAACGGTTCGGGGATTTATCACTCGTTAGTGACGAAGATCGAACGCCGGTTCGCTCAGGGCTTCAGTGTCGTGGGCTCGTACACGTGGTCAAAGAACATCGACGACTCCCGTGCCAGCCGCACCGGGTTCCCTGGCGACTCGTTCGTGTCCGGGGCTCTGATGAACTACTGGAACCGGAAGGGTGAACGGGCCTTGGCGGTGTACGACACGCCGCACATACTGACAGCCGGATGGGTGTTCGAGTTACCGTTTGGGGCCGGCAGGAGGTTTCTGGACCGGCCCGGCGCACTGGACAAGATTCTCGGCGGATGGCAGCTCAACGGCACCTACAACTACACGAGCGGAGCTCCGTTGGCCATCGGAGGCGGCAACACCAACGGCGCCTTTACGGGTACCCGCCCGGACTGGAACGGCCAAAACGCCTCGCTGAGCACCAATCACTCGAAACGGCTGGATCGTTGGTTTGATACGTCGAACTTCTCGCGGAACGAACCTTTCACATTCGGCAATGCCCCGCGAGTCATGCCCAACCTGCGGGGCGACAGCGACAACAGCTTCAGCATCTCGATGTTCAAGAACCTGAAGATCGCGGAACGCGTCAATTTGCAGATCCGGGCGGAGGCGTTCAATGCCTTTAACCGGCCGCAGTTCGGGAATCCTGTCACCTCGATCAACTCGACGGCGTTCGGCGTTGTGCGAGCCCAGTCAAATCCTCCGCGCGACGTCCAGCTGGCACTGAAACTGCTGTTCTGAATGCCGAATTGCGGGTGATGAGTCCGAGAAGGTTGTTGCCGGTCGTGGCCGCAGGCCTTGCGTTCCTCTCTCCGGCCGGAAGTGGCGGTCGGCTGCGGCTGCCGGGAGGTAGGCTGGGGGCAGCGCGCGGGAATGCGCGTGCGCTGTGCCTGTTGCAGGCTTTCGCCGCAGGTGTTCTCGTAGTAGCATCGCCAGCGGCGGAGCCCGAGTTGCCAGAGTTGAAGCAGCCAGCGTTCCGCTTCAGCGAAGCACGTGGACTGGGGTTTGAGCAGGGCGTCTGCCGACGCGATCCGAGCGACGTGATTCAGGTGGAGCAGACCTACTACCTGTGGTACACGAGGGTCGACGAACGCAGCAATCCCGCCTTGTTCCCGTCGGGCTACGCTGGCGAGGTCTGGTTCGCGACCAGCCGTGACGGTCGCGTCTGGCAGGAGCAGGGGAAGGCGCTCGGGACCGGCCCGGCCGGCGCGTTCGACGCCCACGGCGTTTTCACCCCTAACGTCCTTGCGAGCGACGGGAAATACTATCTCTTCTATACTGCGGTTCAGCCAACGCCAGGCCGCGACGACGGTGTGTTTGAGAACAACGCTACAAGTGATCGCACGGCGATCGGGCTGGCAGTCAGCGATTCGCCCATGGGTCCGTTCGTTCGTGCGAGTACAAGTCCTGTCCTCGAAACCAGCGAGAGCGCGAATCGGTTCGACAGCTACCGCGTCGACGATGCCTGCCTGATCGTGCGTGACGGGAAGTACTGGCTCTATTACAAGGGCCGCTCGCGCGCGGATGGCCGGAACGGTCCGCGGCGCACAAAAATGGGGGTCGCGATCGCCGAGAGGCCCGATGGGCCGTACGTCAAGTACGGCGCCAATCCGGTGCTCGACAGTGGGCACGAGGTGCTGGTCTGGCCGCATCGCGTCGGAGTGGCCGCGCTGGTTTCGGACACCGGACCGCAGGCACGGACCGTGCAGCATGCTCTCGACGGTGTTGGCTTCCGCAAGGTAGGCGAACTCCCCGAGGCATTTCCCAGGGCTCCGGGTGCGTTCCGACCTGACGCGTTCGACAACACGAAGTTCGGACGGGGCTTCCTGTGGGGCATTTCGATGGGAGCCGGCCCCCACCCGTATCTTATCCGTTACGACGTGAACCTGGCGGTTCCGGAGAGCGGTCCGAGCCCGTAAGCCTACGCCACGGGTTCCAGGCAGTGCGGGCAAGCTGCCGGTCGGCGTCGCCATGTTCGCCGCGCGGAGGTCTGTCGTGGGATCTGGAAGCGCGGAGCTACCCTCTCCGCTCCCGAGGGATGCCTTCGCGCTTCCGGCGCATTCGTTCCGCGGGGTTGGGCCGTGCTTGGCGGGAATGTTCAGGGACTGGGGTGGTCGGCTGGGTTTGCGCCCAGCGCCGCGCGGTGGCTGTCCGCGTAGTGCTGCCGCAGGAGATCCTTGCCGTAGTCGTTTCCGTTCGGCGTGCGGATCACCGAATGCACATGCTGGAGGGTCGGGACCCTCGGCAACCGCATGAACACCGGTCGCTGGTGGTCGAATTCGATGAGCACGACTGGACTGTGGACCCTGTAGTAGAACGGACTGTCGTCGCCGTGGTCTCCGATCCAGGCAAAGTGCGTGCTGTCCAGGTGATCTCGGACTTCGTTCATCTTCACCTTTGCGTGACCTTCGTCCATGTTGCCCACGAACTCCTCCACCAAGGCGAGCAAGAGGTCCCGCTGGGCATCTGTGAATTCGCTCGCAGCGATCCCGGCGTAGTCCAGAACGACGTTATCCCGAAACGCTTGGGCGAGTGCGTTATTGCCTTGCTTGGACTCCCCAATCACCGCCTTGGATCGCTGGCCTGGATCGAGCGCACGGATCAGATCAAGGCCTCGCCTGCGCTCTTCCTGCATGACCGCGACCCCCTTGTACTTGCCGGCTTCGGCGATCACCGGCTCCGAGCCCATGAACGTCGGTGTCATCACAACCTGGTCCCCAAGAACGAAGTAATTGACGATCAAGTGGTGACCGTCGAGTTGCCAGCCCCAGGGTTGGTTTTCCGATGGCTCGCCCATCACGGTGAAGTAGTAGAACCACTCGTCCAGTTCCGCGAAATTTCCCGTGATCTCGCCGAGAGTGTAGTTCAACCGCATGATGTCGCGGCTGCGTCGAAACCCCTTGGCGCTGAGACCGGCCTTCATCAGGCCGAACGCGGCTTCGCGCTGGCCTTCATCGAGTTCTTCGAACGAGACTCCTTGCCTCCGGTAGGAGTGCTGGTTGGCCCAGCGGCGCCACTCGGAGTCATCGACAGGGAAGAACACGCGATCGCGCTGCTCATCGCTCAGCGACCCCAGGAAGTTGCGCGCGGCTTCCAGGACCGGTGCCGTGGAGACACCCGTCTCCTGGATCGAGAAGAGGCCGGTCTGGATCTCTCCGTTTGTCGTGATACCCGCGAAAGGCTCCCTGATCGCAGCCCTTTCCCGCCCTCCGAATCCTCCCTGACCGCGGAGTTGCGACAGGACGTCGCCTGAGATCAGCACAGCTAGCAGGACTGCTGCGAAAGCTGCCAGGAGCAGGAATCGAGGATGGCGAACCGATTGCATGTTGTTCTCTGGCGTTAGCTTATCAGGTGGCTGATTGGACGCACCCCAGGTCGAATTGGCAAGCTGCTATTCTTTGAACCTGTGAGACGGTCGATTGCATTTCTACTGACGCTCTTTGCTCCCGCGCTCTTCGCTCAGGAACTCGGTGTCATCAGCTTTCCCAACAGCGGCAGCGCTGCCGCCCAGGTGCCGTTTCTACGGGGCGTGCTGCTCTTGCACAGCTTCGAATACGATGACGCGGCGGCGGCGTTTCGAGATGCTCAAGCGGCTGATTCGTCGTTCGCGCTGTCGTACTGGGGAGAGGCGCTGACGCATTACAGGCCCGTCTGGGGGCGCGAGAACCTGCGGGCCGGGCGCTCGGCACTGGAGAATGCGCCCGACAGCCCCGCCGTTACCCCTAGAGAGAAGGCCTACGTGGACGCTGCCAGGATCGCTTTCGGTGATGGGAAACGCGACGAACGCTGGAAGCGGTATTCCGACGCGATGGGCCAGTTGTCTCGAGACCATCCGGAGGATCTGGAAGCCGCCAGCCTGTATGCAGTGTCGATGTTTGGAGTGACCGGTGGCGACCGAGACCACAAAACCTATATGAAGATCGCGTCGATCGGGGAGCGTGTCTTCCGCGAGAATCCGGAGCATCCCGGTGCTCTTCACTACCTGATCCATGCTTTCGACGACCCGGTCCACGCGCCTCTCGGCTTGCCATTTGCCCGCCTATACTCCAAGGTCGCCTCGGCGGCGCCGCACGCCCAGCATATGCCATCGCATATCTTCCTGGCCCTCGGAATGTGGGACGAATGCATCTCGTCCAACGTGGATTCGTGGAATTCGTCCGAAGACCGGGTGAAGCGCCTGGGCTTGGGAAGCGACGACCGGGGCTATCACGCCCTATGGTGGATGCAATACGCTTACTTGCAAAAGGGGCGCTTGGACAAGGCTCGGGCAAACCTCTCGATCATCGAGCAGGATGCTGCCGAATCCGGTACGCGTCACGCTCGCAACCACCAGGCCTATCTCCGAGCACATTTTCTTGTCGACGGAGAGCAGTGGGAATCTGACTTGTTGCCCGTCGACGACGATGGCCTCACTGGCAGGGCCTGGGGGGCGAACGCGCTGGTCGAAGGCATCCGGGCACTGAAAAACGGGGACGCGGCGGGCGCGCGTGCGTGGGCTTCAAAGCTGCAAGCCAGAGCGGATGCCGACGGAGACGACGAGCCTTCGTTGTCCATCGCAGCTCTGGAACTCCAAGGTCTGTTGCATCTCGAAGACGGCAGGGCCGAAGAAGCCGTTGCAACTCTCCGCAAAGCGGTGCAGATCGAAGAGGGGACTCCGTTCGGCTACGGACCACCCTTTCCGCCCAAGCCGGCCCTTGAGTTGCTGGGCGAGACGCTGCTGGTGCTTGACAGGCCCAAGGAGGCGCTGACCGCGTTCCAGGCATCCTTGGAACGGACTCCCAGGCGCACGCTCTCGCTGAGGGGCTTGCGTAAGGCGGCCACGGCTGCTGGGGACGAAGAGTCCGCCAAGCGCGCGAAATCCGAGTTGGGCGAGCTGATTTCGAGCCGCTGAGAGCACAGCTGCGGCCTGCCGCTGGCGGCGTTACCGGCCCCCGGTCAGATCGGGGTGAGTTTCAGGCAACGCGAACGACCAAAAGCCCAAGCCCGATGCGATCGCAACATACTGGTGGCCGCCGACCATGTAGGTCATCGGGGAAGCCTTCCACTCCTGGTTGGCCTGGAAGTGCCAGAGCGGATCTCCGGATTGCGCGTCAAGTGCCGCGAACGCGCCGCTGTCCTCGCCGAAGAAGACCAGGCCGCCAGCGGTGGACAGCACTCCGGAGTAGGTCGTCGAGGCACCTGTCTGCGCGTAGTTCCAGATCGTTGCGCCGGTCTGGATGTCAAGAGCCCGGATGTGTCGCTGGTTCGGCGAGTCGTCAGTCAAGTGAAATGTTCCTCCGAGCCACGACTGCCCACGCTGCCACGGCCTGTCTGTCTTCTTGTAGACCATGCACGATTCGTGGACCATCAGATAGAACAGCTTGGTGTCCGGGTTAAAGGCCGATGCCCACCAGTTCGTGGCGCCGCGGATTGCGGGGCAGACGGCGCTGCCTTCCTCGGTGGGATCGCTGCCGGGCAGTACGATCGGCCTGCCGTCTGGGGCGATGCCCTCGGCCCAGGTCTGGTCGATGAAGGGCTCTCCTAGCAGGAATTCCCCCGTGACCCGGTCGAGGACGTAGAGGAATCCGTTGCGGTTCCCCTGGACCAAGAGCTTGCGGGGCTCACCGCGAAACTCCTCGTCGATCAGAAGCAACGGTTCCTGGGCGTCCCAGTCATGCGTATCGTGGGGCGTGAACTGGAAATACCAGAGGAGTTCGCCGGTTTCGGGTACAAGCGCCAGGACGGAGTTGGTGTACAGGTTGTCTCCGGGCCTCCGGTCGCCGTTCAGGTCTGGACAGGGGTTTCCCGTCGCCCAGTAGAGGACATTCAGATCAGGATCGTAGCTTCCCGTCAGCCACGTTGCCCCACAACCCCTCTCCAGGACTTTCGGATCGCCCCAGGTCTCAGACAGCGGCTCCCCAGGGGCGGGAATCGTCCAGAACCTCCACGCACGCTCTCCGGTTTCGGCGTGGTAGGCATCGAGAAAGCCTCGTAGGCCGGTATCGCCGCCCGAGATGCCGAAGAATACTAGGTCGCCAACGACAAGGGGGGCGGCAACGCCACCATAGTGGTCCCGGTAGTCGGCCATTTCAACGTCCCAAACAAGCGCTCCGGTCCACCGGTCCAGGGCGATTGCGTGGGCATGGTCGGTGATCACGAATAGCAGGTCTCCCCGAATTGCCACCCCGCGGTTCAGCCCAATGGCTGCGTCACCGAGCAGCCCCTTGGTACGGGGCTGGGAATACTGCCAGATCTCGCGGCCCGTGGCCGCCTCGAGCGCGAAGACCTGGTTCACTCCCGTGATATACATGACGCCGTCGATCACCACGGGAGTGCCCTCGATCATGCGCTGGCCCGGAACAGGAAAGAACCACGCCGGTGCAAGCGCGCCGACGTTCCCCCGATGAATCTGGTCCATCGTGCTGTGCCGGTTCGCTGAATAGTCTCCGTGATACGTCGGCCAGTCGGTACTCGGGCCCAAGTCGGCATCACGGTAGGTGTGTCCATCCCGATGCAGGAATCGGAACCGGCCGTCCGCGGTGCGGAGTTGCACGTCGAAACCGCTCTCGTTGAGCAACTCGCCCCGCGCTGACGATCCGTCGGAAAGCACGAGTTCCACGGTTCGTGTCACGGGCTCCTCACCGGACTCGGCCGACAGGGAGGCGAGGTGTTCGACCAGTTTCCGGAGTTCCGGAGCAGGGAGGTCGAAGGCAGGCATGCCCTTTTCGAGGACGCCGTTCCGGATCAGGTCGGCGACGTCTCCTGGCGGGTTTGCCCGGACGAATTCAAGGATTCCAGCCGCGCGATTGGTTCCGTTGCCATCCCCCGCGTGGCAGAGTACGCAATGGTTGGCGAACGAAGTCCTGCCGTCGGCGGCAGGGTCCTGCCCGGAAGCGGCTACTCCCAGGGCAAGAAGTGCGATGGCGATACGCAGTTCCGACATACGCGATGATGAACAGCGATTATAGGTAGTCATGACACCCCGGCCCCGCACAAGCGCTCGTTGGTGGGATCGTTCGCGGGTAGACCAGGCCCCCCTCCGAGTCGCCAGCTTCTATGCGTCTCTATGAAGCGAGCTGGATGACCGCCGAACGGCGACCACTCGGTCGATTCCCGCTAGGTCTTTGAGGAACTCGGGCTGTGCCCATTCGGGCCGCCTCAGCATGGCCTCGATCGCCGGGCGGCTGTTGAATCCAATTTCGGCGAGGAACCACCCTCCCGGCTTGAGAATGCGCGGCGCGTCATGAACGAGCCGTCCGACGATTCGGAGCCCGTCTTCGCCGCCAAACAATGCGATTGACGGCTCGTGACGCAACTCCCGCTGGAGACCGCCCATGTCCTTGCGCGGCACGTAAGGCGGATTCGAGACGACAACGTCAAAGCTTCCTTGGCGAAACGGGCCAGCCAGGTCACCTTGGCAGAATTGCACCGAGCTTTCCAGTCTGGTTGCATTGGCCGCGGCGACCCGGAGGGCCCGGCAGGAAAGGTCGGAAGCGGAAATGACCGAGCCGGGCGAGCTTCTGGCGACGGCAATGGCGATCGCTCCCGACCCCGTTCCGATGTCAGCCACACGGTCTCCCGGCCGCACCCGCGCGATGGCGGCTTCAACGAGGTGCTCTGTTTCGGGACGTGGAATCAGAACGTCTGGCGTGACGTGAATGGCCAGTTCAAAGAATTCCTGGTATCCGCAAATGTATTGTGTAGGGAGCCCCTCGCAGCGAGTCCGAATCATTTCCGCGTAGCCTTGCCTTCGGTCTTCGGTGATCGGCTCGTCAGAGTGGGCGGCGAGCCAGGACTGATCACGCTCCAGCGCATGCGCGAGCAACACCCTGGCAGTCAATTCGGGGACTTCGACGCGGTGAGACCGCAGGGTAGCCGCAGCCTCACGCAGCGTTTCTTCGAGGTTCACTGGCGGCCCTCCACAGCGGTCCGGCGAGTCCAAAGTCCCATGACGGAACGGTACATCGAGTCTACTCCGAAGCCCCGTTCGGCCGTGCTCGGCTCCCGCGGGTTCCGGGCTGGTTGCGTCGGGCCGCGGGTACTGGGATTCTGATGGGGGCGTCCAGCGCGAGATCCAGTTGTATCCAAGCACCTCCTTAACCTTGCGAGAGCGGATCGCTCTTTCGGGAGATTCGCGGATGAGGCCGCGAGGAAATGGTTCTTGGCAGGCACCCAGCAGGCCCGAATCCACGGCAATCGAGAGAATCAATGGCAGCCAGCAATCCATACCAAGAAGTCCTGACGGCGTGGAAACGCTGGGCGAAATGGGCCGCCAAGACCCGTGTTCCCGTCGGCGTCCTGTTGGCGGCAGGTGCCTGCGTGCTCGCAAGTCCCACGCCTGACAGCCTGATGGCAGGCGTGCCTATCGCGATTGGTGGGCTTGCCATTCGGGCATGGGCAGCCGGCCACCTCCGCAAGAACCAGGAACTCGCCGTGTCCGGACCGTACGCCCATGTCCGCAATCCGCTCTATGTGGGCAGCTTGATCGCCGCCCTCGGATTGGCGATCACTGCCGCGCATCCGGTCTTGGTAATTGCGATTGCGGCCGTCTTCGTACTGTGGTTTCTGCCGGTGGTGGGCGAGGAGGAGGATCACATCCGCAAGATCCTGCCGGGCTTTCGGGAGTACGAGGCCCGAGTGCCGCGCTTCGTGCCGTCTCTCGCCCCCCGCTACGCGTCGCGCGAGGAGTTCGAATGGAAGCTCTACTTCGTCAATCGGGAGTATTCGGCAGCTCTTGGATTCGGCGTGTTCCTGTTTGTCCTTTGGGTCAAGCTGATGCTGTCCTGAACCCGTTCATGCCGAGGCTGGCGTCAGCCGAAGATCCGGTACGCTGCAAACCCTGTCCCATAGGCGAGTGCCAGCATATAGGCAAACTGCGCTATCGGCCATTTCCACCCGCCCGTTTCTCGACGCACAACCGCGACAGTCGACATGCATTGCATAGCGAACGCAAAGTACATCAGCAGGGCGATTGCGCTCCCGTATGAGAGGTCTGATCTCAAGGCCTCCTGCAGGTCCGGAGAGTCCTCGTCAGCCTCCATGCCGTAAATCGTGCCCAAGGTCCCCACGATCACCTCGCGAGCGGCCATCGACGTGATCAGGCCGATCCCGATCTTCCAGTTCAAGCCCAGTGGCTCGACAAGTGGTTCGATCGTCTTGCCGATGGACCCCGCGAGGCTGTCGCCAATCTCAGGCGGTTGGCCGTCTACATAGGGAACGCTCGCCAGGAACCACAACACGATGGTCGTCACGAGAATCACAGTGCCTGCGCGGCGCAAGAACACTCTCGCTCTGTCGAACAGCCGGAGCGAGAGAGAGCGGAATGTCGGCCAGCGGTAGGGTGGCAGCTGCAACATGAACGGAAGCGGACTGCTCTTCAGGACGGTCGACTTGAGCAGCCAGGCTGTGGCGCAGGCGACAGCGAATCCGACTGCGTACATTCCAAGAAGGACTGTGGCCCGAGTGCCAAGGAACGGGCCGAGGATCGGACGCTCCGGGATGAACGCCGCAATCAGCAGTGCGTACACGGGCAATCGCGCTGAACAGGTCGTCAGGGGAGCGATGAAAATCGTCGCCATCCGGTCGCGTTGGTTCTCGATCGTCCGGGCCGCCATGATCGCCGGCACTGCACAGGCGTAGGAGGACATCAGCGGGATGAATGACCGGCCCTCGAGCCCCACGGCTCGCATCGACCTGTCCGCAATGACGGCTGCCCGCGCTAGGTATCCGGAGTCCTCCAGGATCCCGATGAAGAGGAAGAGAATCAGAATCTGCGGTAGGAACACCACGACGGAACCGACGCCGCCCCACACGCCATCCAACAGGAGCCCCTTGAGCATGGAGTCTGGCATTAGCGTGCCGAGCCAGCCAGCTGTCAGACCGATAAAGTCTTCCACCCCATCCATCAGAGGTACGGCTAGCGTGAAGATGCTCTGGAAGACGGCGACAACCACGGCGAGGAAAATGAGCGGCCCGGCGATCGGATGGAGGAACACCTTGTCCAGCCGACGTCCCCACAGCGACGGCTCAGGTGGATGGTAGTGTGCTTGTCGTGCGACGCCGGTCGCCCATCGCTGCTCGGCGGGAATATTGTTGAGGACCGGCAATTCGACGCGCTGGGGCGGGGCAGTAGCGCCCTCGAGAAACCGCAGCACCGTTTCCATTCCGGTGCCGAGGCGCGCGCTGACGGCGGCCACCGGGGCCCCTACTTGCTTGGCGATGGCTTCGGTGTCGACGCTTCCCCCACGGGCCTCCAGGTCGTCGGACATATTCAGGACGATCAGGGTCGGGAGTCCGAATCCCAGGATTCCCGGTACGAGGCGCAGCTGGGCTTGGAGGTTTGTCGAGTCCAGGACCAGGATCGCCGCGGACGGTCTGACCGGCATGGGGCTGTCTCCCTTGAGCACGTCGACACAGATGCGTTCGTCTTCCGATCGTGGGTGCAGACCGACAATGCCTGGCAAGTCGAGCAACTCGACATGCTCGCCGTTGGGAAGCTCGGTCCTGCCGATTCGCTTCTCCACCGTGATACCCGGGTAGTTCGCAACCTTCTGGTGCAACCCGGTCAGTCGGTTGAAGAATGTTGACTTGCCGACGTTCGGGGCGCCGCAAATCGCGACTGTTCGCACAGACCGCTGCTCCGGGCTGTCCGCAACAGCACCAGCTTCCGCCATGCTAGGCATCCGCGGTCCCCGTAGCCTGTACTGACCGGATGCGGATTCGGGACGCTGTCTCCCGCCGGACTGCGATCTGCGCGCCGTCGAGCTGGTAGACAGCAAGATCGCCCAGCGGCACCCTCCGCTGGCACGACACGGGCGCCCCCGGGATGAATCCCAGCTCCATCAAGCGCACCGAATCGCTCTCGTCCATGTCCAACTCCCCGATCAGAGCGGTTGTTCCCGGATTCAAGTCGCTCAAGGTCTTGATGTTGGCCGCTGGTTCCGGTGACACTGCCTTGTATCGTACAGGCAACCGACTTGCCGGTAGGGAATGCCTAAAAGCACGAATGGTAGCTATGCCCTCAGATCCGTGCCAGGCGCTGAGTTTCGCCAGAGCTCAAGACGGTGAGGGGGAACCCCGACATAGTATCCGAGGATGCATATCTGGTGCCTTAGCGTGACCCGCCAAACCCCCTCCCGGTGCCAGCGGCGAGCCGACGTGGTGGCAGTTCCGTCCGCAAGGGAGATGGTCCCGAGTCTTCTCAGCCGGCGGAGCAAGTCGAAGTCCTCCATGACTGGTATTTCGGCGAATTGTCCGGCCCGGTCAAACGCTGTCCGTGACATGAAGATCGCTTGATCACCGTACGGCAGGCCGAAGGCGCGGCAGCGCATCGCAACCACCTTCTCGACCAGCCGCATCTTCCACCCGGGCGCGTCCAGGCGGAAGCGGAAGGCGCCGGCGCTGGTACCGGGTTTGGCAAGCACTGTTCTGACCTGATCGGCGAAACCGGTTGACAGCACTGTGTCAGCGTGCAGAAACAGCAGGACGGAGCCCTTGGCCCGCTGAGCACCAAGGTTCTGTTGGCGGCCCCGGTTGGCCGGACCGTGCAGAACCTGCGCTCCCAGCGCTTCCGCAATCTCGGCCGTACGGTCGGAGCTTCCGCCGTCGACAACGATCAATTCATCAATATCCGAACCTTCAAGATTTCGGATCGTCCCCCCGATAGCTTGCTCTTCGTTGAGCGACGGGATGATGACTGAGATCGACGCTCGCATCTCGGCCTGGCCTGTGTGACGTCCGCCTTCACCCGCGAAGCCGCAGGATTGCCTTGAGTAGCCGCTGGACGGTCGGTGTCAGGCGTGTTCGCTGATAAGCGTCGGCTGTCTTGCGGATGGCTTCGGCTTGGGTGGGGTAGGGGTGGATGGTGCTGGCTATTGCGCGCAAGCCGACGCCGGCCGTCATCGCCGTCGTGACCTCGGAAATCATCTCGCCTGCATGACGCGCGACGATCGTCGCGCCGAGGATTCTGTCCGTGCCCCGCTTGCAGTGGATTTTCACGAAGCCCTCGGCCTCGCTGTCCAGAACGGCCCGGTCGACAGCACTCATCTCAGTCCTGTAGGTGTCGATTGCGATGTTCCTCTCCTCGGCTTGGCTTTCGCTTAGCCCCAGGTGAGCCAGTTCCGGGTCCGAGTACGTGCACCATGGAATGTTCAACGAGCTGGCTTTGGACCGTCCGAAGAAGAGCGCGTTCCCGATCACGATGCGGGCCATGGCGTCGGCAGCGTGCGTGAACTTGTAGGCCGAGCAAATGTCACCCGCGGCGTACACGTGGGGATTTGATGTGCGCAGCCGGTCGTCCACTATGACCCCCCTCCGCCTGTCGCACTCAACGCCCGCCGCATCGAGGCCGAGGTCCTCGATGTTCGGCATGCGGCCGGCAGCGACCAGAATCCGGTCTACGCGGACTTCGCTCGGCTTGCCGTCATCTTCCGAGGCCACCTGCACGAGTAGCTCGGCTTGGTCAGAAGCGACCGCCGCTGCCTTCGTGCCAAACAGCATGGAAACACCGTCGCGCCGCAAGGATCTCTCTACGACTGCCGCTGCGTCCCGGTCTTCCCGGTTCAAGAGACCGCGCCCGCCCTCGATCAACGTGACTTGCGATCCGTAACGTGCGAACGATTGCGCCATCTCCACCCCGATCGGACCGGCGCCGATGACCGCCAGCCGCTTGGGCAGCTCGGTCAGCGTAAAAACGGTTTCGTTGGTAAGGGCCCCGACCTTGTCGAGTCCGGGGACCGGCGGGACCATGGCCCGAGTTCCCGTCGCCACGCAGGCCTTGGCAAACTCCAGCGTCTGGTCTCCGACGCGCACTTGCCGAGGTCCGGTGAACGTCGCCTGGCCGAGGTACACGTCGATCCCCTGGTCGCTGAACCGGCGAGCGGAATCGTGGGCGCTGATTCCGGCCCGCAGGCGGCGCATGCGCTCCATGATTTGGCCAAAGTCGATCTCGCTGGCTCCTTCGGCCACGCGGACCCCAAACTGGCCTGCGTCCCTCACGTTGGCCGCGCCATGAGCGGCGCGGATCAGGGCCTTGGACGGAACGCAGCCGGAGTTGAGGCAGTCGCCGCCCATGAGGTTCCGTTCAATCAAGGCAACCTTGGCTCCGAGGCCAGCGGCTCCGATGGCGGTGACCAGGCCCGCCGTGCCGGCACCGATGACGACCATGTGATAGCGGCCCTTTGGTACAGGGTTTTCCCAGTCTTGGGGGTGCACGTTCCCCACTAGCACCCGATTGTGCTCGTCCAGCGGTCTGGCTTCTACTATGGATTCGATCGATCTAGGCATTGGCTCTCTAGCAGCGGTGGCCCAGTTGACGCGGGTTGGCAGCGAACGGGCGCGAGTGGAAGTTCAGATCCTAATCGTAAGGCAGTCAGCGGATTCGGACTGCGCGGCTCTCGCTAATCGCGGCGGGCTCGCCGTCGCGCAGGGGGACGGCCAGAAGGGATCCATGCGTCCGTGCAGGGTCTCCTGCGTCCCTGCGCGACACCTGTACGAGCCCGTAGTCGAAGGTGGCCAAGCCCCAGGGCCTTGCGTATCGCTCGGTCAGCTCTGCTCTAGGGGGCAGCAAATGTTCTCGGAGCGCCCCACGCCGGCTGAACGCAAGTATGCTTGCCAGCAAGCAGACGAGAGAAATCGCGAATACGAGCCCGGCTTTGGCCGACACGACCGAGCCGGCCGGTTCCTCTTTCCGCGCTTGAGCCGTCGGGGTGGCGCCGTTGTCGGGCGCATGCTTGGCAATGGCTCCTGCTGCGATTCGCGCCACCAACACGGTCACGACCACGGTTGCCAGCAAGCCTACTAGTTGCAAGCCCAGCTTCAACGAATCCGTACCACTTGCGCTTCCAACAGCGGCGGCCGCCTCGCCGCTGGCATAACCGACGTACACGTACAGGAAAACTCCGGGAATGATGAACGTAGTGCTGGAGATCAAGTATCGCCAGAACGGGATTGCCGTTATTCCGAACAGATAGTTCTGGAGGGTGAACGGAAACACCGGAGAAAGGCGCACGAGCGCGACGATTTTCCAGCCCTGCTCGCCAACCGCGCGATCAACGGCCGCAAATCTGGGCCTGGTTCTGGACATGTCCTCGACGCGAGCCCTTGCGGCATAGCGGGCGATCAGGAACGAAAGGGCGATCGCGAGCGTGGCTCCGAACCAGACGACCGCAGTGCCAAGCCAGACTCCGAAGAGAACGCCGGCTGCCAGGGATAGCGCCGACGCCGGGATGAACAGTGTTGCAGCCAAGCCATAGGTGAGCGCGTAAGCCAGTGGGGCCCAGAGCCCGAGCCCTGCGATCCAGCCACGCAGGGCGTCCATCAGGCTGTCCAGGGGCAAGGCTGCAAGCAGCAATCCGAACGACACCACGAAGCAGACCGCGGATCCCCATTTCATACTGGTTCCGAGCCGATTCATCAAGGCACTGCCCTCCTGTGAGTACGAACTCCTATCGGCGTCGGGGCCTGGACGTAGCGAGCATCGTGGCACCGCAGTCGATCAGAATTGTCTCGGCTGTGATTGCGTTTGCGTCGGCTGCCAGGAACAGCACTGTGGACGCGACATCCTCGACCGAGGCGATTCGCCGCAGCGGGGAGCCCTCCCGGCCCTGTTCAAACGCTTCCTTCGGCCACCCTGCGAATCGCGTTTCTACGAGGCCGGGGGCGATGGCATTCACTCGGATGTCCGGTGCCAGCGCTCTCGCAAGGGACTTCGTCATGTTGACCATGGCGGCTTTTGAGGCCGAATAGACGATCGAACTTCCCGCGGCCGAGTAGGCCGATGCCGAAGCGTTGTTCACAATCGATCCGCCGCCGTTCTTGCGCATCAGGGGTACCGCGGCGCGGCAGCAATAAAAGGCACCACGCAGATTCGTGTTGAGAGTGCGATCCCAAATCTCGTCGGTGAGGTCGTCAAGCTTCCAGTGAGGCGTCAACTTGCTCCATCCCGCGTTGTTGACGAGTAGGTCCAGGCGGCCCCACCGATCCTCCGCCGAATCCACCATGGATCGCACCTCAACGTCGTTCTGGACGTTTGCAGCGTGCGCGACGGCTTCACCGCCGGCTGCCTGGATGCCCCGCACCACTTCCCGGGCTGCGTCCGACGATGCGCGATAGTTGACAACGACCCGCGCGCCCTCGGCCGCGAGTAATTCGCTGATCGCTCTTCCCATTCCAGTTGCGCCACCAGTAACGATGGCTACTTGTCCTTGCAGTTTCATCACGGTAATACGGGCGAATGATTAGTTTAGCCCGGCAGACTCCATTGCGAGCCTTGGTTCCTCGGTTGAAGGCATCTCAGGATCTTGGGTAGGGTCCCCGATGTGGCATGCTGGACTTCCGCTTGGAACGATGCATTCTTTCATCCAGCCCTTCACCATCAGGCCGCGTGTGACCATTCAGCGGATCGGGCGATCCATGAGACCGTTGGCGTCAGTCCCCCCGGCAATCGTCCTGGCATCCCTCTGCCTCCCGTCGCTTGCTTCATTGAGCGCCCAGGATGCGTGCCCCTGGTGTGGCCCGTCGGGCGGCGTTGCTCCGGCTAGCGTTGAGGGTGTTGTTGATCTCCACGTCCACAGTGCTCCCGATAGCGGGCACCGTGCGATCGATGCCCTGGAGATCGCCCGGATCGCGCGAGATGCAGGGATGCGGGCCCTGCTGTTGAAGAACCATTACGCTCCGACCGCAGGCCTGGCGTACTCGGTCGAGCGTGCGGTCCCCGGTATCAGGGTATTTGGCGGGATCGCGCTGAACTCGTCGATGGGTGTGAATGCGATTGCTGTGGAGCACATGGCTCGGACGACGGGCGGCCATGGAAAGGTGGTCTGGATGCCGACGTTCGATTCCGAGCATTACCACCACGTCTTTCGTCCGAACCCGAACCGGATACCGGTTTCACGCGACGGCGCGCTCCTGTCGAGTACGCTCGCCGTGCTGGACAAGATCGCGCAGCATGGCTTGGTGCTGGCGACCGGGCATTCGTCTCCGCAGGAGTCCTTGATGTTGATTCGTGCGGCAAGGGACCGCGGGATCGATCGCATTCTGGTCACCCACCCCCTTCCGGAGCCGGTCAGCATGTCGGTGGAATTGCAGAAGGCCGCCGCGGGTCTCGGAGCCATGCTCGAGTATCCAGTGGGGACAGCGCTGGCTTCCAACTCTCAATGGAAGGGGTCCGCCGAGGAGAAGTTAGCGGCGTACGTGGAGGCGATTCGAGAAATCGGATCTGAGCACGTCGTGATCTCAAGCGACCTCGGGCAGTCGATGAACCCGATTCACACGGACGGTTTGTCAGTCTTTCTTGGGCAGCTTCTTCAGGCGGGGTTCTCGCAGTCCGAGATTGATCGAATGACCAAGACGAATCCATCCTGGTTGCTGGGCCTTCAATAGAGCGATGTTCAAGACCGACCGGCGAGGCGTGATGCGCTTGGAAGCGTGGAGTCGCCACGCGTGGCTCAGACACGGCTTCACCACGAGGAAGACCGGCGATTTCCGCGAATGGCCAAGCGAGCCGGAGATTGCCAGTGCGTTCGATGCCGACGGATTCGGAATCTGTGCACTCAGGCAGGTCCACGGTCTCGATGTCTCGGTGGCAGATCACGCATGGGGCACGGAGGGCAGGGCGGCTGACGCGGCAGTGACAGATCGTCCGTTCGTGCTGGTCGGTGTCCGCACGGCCGACTGCGTACCGATCTTGCTCGTCGACCCCGTGCGGCGAAGTGTCGCCGCGGTTCACGCCGGTTGGCGTGGGGCGGTCGCGGGCATTGTCCAGCAAGCCGTCTCGGTCTTGCGAGTCGAGTACGGATCGCTCGCTGGTGACATCGAATGCGCCCTTGGTCCCTGTATCGGGGCGTGTTGCTTCGAAGTGGGAGAGGAGGTCGCGGCCAAGTTTCCCGAATCGGTGGTGGACCGCAGTCGGCGAAAGCCCCACGTCGACCTTCGCGCACACGTCCAAGCGCAGCTCCGCAGCGCCGGAGTAGGGCTGATTACCGCTGTGGGAGAATGCACTCAGTGCAATCTGGACCGGTACGCTTCCCATCGCGGGCAGGGCGGTAGCGCAGGCCGGATGCTGGCCGTGGCAGGTATCCGGTCCGATCTAGTCCGATGATCGAAACAGCCCGAGTCATCCGGACGCAACCCGCACGGTTGGGGCCGGTGCTGATTGAGGCGTCGGAGATTGCTGGACGTGTCCGATCGATCGCCGATGAAATCCAGCGCGATCATGCTCACGGGAAGGTGAGACTGCTGGTGGCTCTCAAGGGAGCATGGGTGTTTGCCGCAGATCTCGCCAGGTCGATGGAAGGCCGGGTCGAGGTCGACTTCCTTCGTCTCTCAAGCTATGGGGACAGCACCGAAAGCTCGGGACAGGTGAGCATCAGCGGCTACGAAGAACTTGAATTGAGCGGATCGCGGATCGTAGTTGTCGAGGACTTGGTGGACAGCGGGCGCACGCTCCACGCCCTGATGAAGCGTCTGAGAGGTTGCGGTGCAAGATCGGTCCGCGTCGCGGCCCTGCTCAGCAAACCGTCGAGGCGCATCGTTGAAGTCGAGATCGACTATCTGGGATTCGAGATCCCCGACAGATTTGTTGTCGGTTATGGTATGGACTTGGCTGGAGCGTACAGGCATTTGCCGGATATCCGCACCTTATTGCCCCTTTGATTGGCTGCACAGTGTCGGCGAATTTGCTGGGCACAAGGGTCTCCGGGCCTGGCCATTCTGTATTGAATCCCGGAAAATCGAGCGAACCGGGTTTCTTGACTGCGCGTTGCTGACCTATAATCTGCATAGGGTTCATCGATGCTGACAATTCCGAATCGATATCTTGCTCGTTTCTGCGATGGTTCGTCTCGCAGAGAATTCATGAAGATCGGCTCTCTTGGCCTCTTCGGAATGACGTTGCAGGATGTGTTGCGACTGCAAGACCAAGCCAAGGCGGCCCCCGAAACCAACCGTTTCGCAGGATCCACCGGCTTCGGCTCCGCAAAGTCCGTCATCGTGCTCTTCCTCCAAGGCGGACCTTCTCACATCGATATTTGGGACCCCAAACCAGATGCGCCGTCGAACGTGCGTGGCGAGTTCAAGCCAATCAAGTCCAAGGTCCCCGGTATCGAATTGAGCGAGACGATGCCAATGCTGGCCGATGCAGTGGACAAATGTACCTTGATTCGCTCGATGAGCTACACGCCGGCGGGGCTGTTCAACCACACTGCGGCGATCTACCAGATGCTGACTGGCTACGAGCCGACCGAGGTGTCGCCGTCCGGCCAGTTGGAGCCCCCGTCTCCCAATGACTTTCCAACTGCCGGTTCGTGGATCACGAAGTTCCATCCCCCGAGCGAACCGGTCTTGCCTTTCGTGGAACTGCCGCGCCCGCTGCAGGAGTCCAGTGTCATCGGCAAGGGTGGCGCGGCCGGGTTCATCGGCAAGGCGTACGATCCGTATCGCCTTTACCAGGACCCGAATAAACCAATTCAGCTAGACGATCTTGAACTGCGCAAGGAAGTTCCGGCTGGCCGTCTGCAGAGCCGGTTCGAGTTGCTCCGGGGCATCAACGAATCAATGCCCGTCTTGGAAAAGGCAGTTGACCACTACGCTCTGGACAAGTACTACCAAAACGCCTTTGATCTCGTGCTTTCCGGCAAGGCGAGGAACGCGTTCGATCTGTCCCTGGAATCCGATGACATGCGCGACCGGTACGGCCGGTTCACATTCGGCCAAGGCGCCCTGATGGCCCGCCGATTGGTCCAGGCTGGCACTCGCATGGTACAGCTCAACTGGCCTTCGGTCGCGAATGGCGACCCCGAGACGACCGCATGGGACACCCACGCCGCGAACTTCGGTCCGCTTCGCGATCTGCACTGCCCGAAACTCGATCGCACGCTCGCGACCTTGCTTACTGATATGGAGGAGCAGGAATTGCTTGACGACACCCTGATCGTTGCGGTCGGGGAATTCGGACGTTCGCCGCGCCTCGGCGTGTCCACCTCGGGCAACACGAATTCGCCTGACGGCCGCGATCATTGGCCGTATTGCTACACAGCGATGGTTGCAGGTGCCGGAATCCCAGGAGGACGGCTCTATGGAGAGTCCGATTCCACGGCCTCTTCGCCGAAAGAGAAGCCGGTACACCCGAACGACCTGTTGGCGACGATTTACTACGCTCTCGGAATCGAGCCGAATCAGGAGATCCACAACCATCTCGACCAGCCACGCGACCTTGTCAAGGGCAAGCCGCTGATGGACCTGTGGGTAGGGTAGCTCGGGACTGGCCCATCTCCGAGCCAGAGGCAGGGCTCCGACTCCGATCCGCGGGCAACAGACCCATTTAGGCAGCGGGTCCGTCAGCATCCCCGCGTTGGATGTGGGCGCGTTTCCCCCTGGTTCTCAGTTATTGGCCCAGACCGGCTCCCGCTTCTCCAGGAATGCGCACATTCCCTCTTGGGCGTCGGCGGCCAGCGCATTCATGCTCATCACTTCCTTGGCATAGTCGTAAGCCTTGGGTTGGTCGAGGTCAATCTGAGAGTAAAACGCCTGCTTTCCCAGACCCACTGTAAGGCTGCTGGCCGATGCGATGTCGCGGGCCAGAGAGAGCGTCTCATCCGCTAGGCTTTCGCTGTCTACGACGCGGTTCACCAAGCCCCACTCGGCTGCTGTCGAGGCGTCGATCATCTTGCCGGTAAGGAGCATTTCCAGTGCACGCTTTCTTCCAACGCAGCGCGTGAGCGCCACCATCGGCGTGCTGCAGAACAATCCGATTTTCACTCCCGGCGTCGCAAACCTCGATCGTTCCGAGGCAAGTGCCAGATCACAGGAAGCGACCAACTGGCAGCCAGCTGCTGTGGCGATGCCGTCGACTTGCGCGATCACCGGCTGCGGGATCGCCTGGATGGCAGCCATCATTTCGGTGCATTGATCGAAGATCCGCCGGTAGAGTCTAAGGTCTCCTCCTGTCAGTTCACGGAGGTCATGCCCGGCTGAGAAAACGGGCCCCTCGGCTGCCAGGATTACCGCGGCGATTCCCAGGTCATCCCCGATCTTGCGGATCACCTCTGTCAGCGAGCGCATGGTGGTGAGTGACAAGGCGTTGCGCCTCTGGGCATTTGCCAGTGTCAGGAATGCGATGTCGTCTTCGCGGCGGATTCGCAGTGCTTCCGTGTCCATCGTGCGCTCAGGATAGCAATCCGTTATATGCTGTTCGGAACCCATGCACCCGATTCTCATCTTGCTTGTCGCGATGGCGGCGGTCTTCTTGCTCATCATTCGCTTGAAGATCAACGCGTTTGTCGCTCTCATCCTGTCCGCGATTCTGATCGGGCTGCTGTCCCCGCATGTCGCGGTTGAGGACATCATGGGGGCTGTCACGGAGGCCTTCGGAGGCTTGGTGGGCCGCATCGGCATCGCCATCGCCATGGCAGCTGTGATTGGACAGTGCCTGATGGAGAGCGGCGCTGCCGAGAAGATTACCCGGCGATTCGTTGCCTGGCTCGGCGAGAAGTACTCCTCGTTCTCGATGGTGATCAGCGGCTATATCCTCTCGATCCCCGTGTTCCATGACACGGTGTTCTATCTCTTGGTTCCGCTGGCACGCTCGATGAGCATGCGAACGGGAGGGCGGAACTATCTCCTCTACACGCTTGCTATCGGGGCAGGGGGCGTCACGACCCACATTTTCGTGCCCCCGACGCCGGGTCCGCTTGCCATGGCGGAAACGTTGGGGATCGACATCGGACTGGTGATCATCGTCGGACTGATGGTTGCGATTCCGTCCGCCTTGGCCTGTTGGGCGTACGCGTACTGGATCGATCGCAAGCTCGGCATCAAGATCCGCGAGGCGCCGGGGCTCTCCCTCAAGGAACTCGAAGAAGTGGCGCACCGGCCGGAGAGCGAGCTGCCGGGGTTCTTCGTGTCGCTCCTACCCATCGCATTGCCGGTTTTCCTGATTACCGCCAATACCGTCACCAACACATTCTTCCCGGAGAGCGCGATGAGCGGCGTGACAGCGTTTCTGGGTAATCCCAGCCTCGCGCTGATCATTGCAGCCGCCGCAGGACTCTTGTTGCTCGCGTCGCACAAGGGATTGACATTGACCGAACTGGCAAAGCCGACCGAAGAGGCGATCAAGAGCGCCGGGCTGATCATTCTGATCACAGCTGGCGGCGGGGCTTTCGGGCGAATGCTGGTGAAGGCTGAAGTGGGTACCGTTCTCGGGGACTACGCCCAACAGATCGGTCTTTCGCTGATGTTGCTTGGCTTCGGGATCGCGATGCTCTTCCGCATCGCCCAAGGCTCGGCGACGACTGCGATGATCACTTCCTCCGAGATCCTAGCTCCGCTGATCATTGCAGTACCTCCGGACTACCACGCCGTTTACATCCTGACTTCTATCGGGGCCGGCTCGATCGTCGGCGGCTGGATGAACGACTCGGGATTCTGGGTCTTCAAGACGATGACGGGGCTTACGGAAGTCGAGGCTCTCAAGACAAAGACGGTCTCGCTCTTCGCGCTGGGAGCCGCCGGTTTGCTGGCGTCCTACGTCGGTTCGGTGTTCTTCCCGATGCGATGAATCACCAGAAGGGCGCTCACCGCGTCGATGCGCGCGTCTTGACGTGCTCGTACAGCATCTTCCCGTTTTCCTCGTAGAACCTGAATTCCGCTCGGGCCGCCGAGCCGTCAGGCACGACCGAAATAACCAGGAAACCCCCGCTCGCCTCGGGGGAATGGAACGGCTGATTGATCTTGCCTTCCGGATCCGTGGTGTCCGGGTCCCCGGGGAAGCTCCCGAGGATTGCGTTCGCGTCGACCAGCGCGCCGGATGAAAACTCCTCGTAGCCGTCGGACCGGATGGAATGGTATTGCCAATGCCGATCTCCGCACGCGATGAAGAACTCCTCACCTGAGATGCCATTGCTGGCAAGCCACCGGAAGAACTCGTCCCCCTCGTGGCGATATCCGTTGAGATTGGTGTGGTTGTCCCGCTTGCTGCTCGAGTCCGGTCCGATCATCGGCGTAGCCGATAGCAGCAGTTTGAATGTCGCGTCGCTGGCCTTCAGCGTCTCGAAGAGCCAAGCCTTCTGCTCGGCGCCCCAGATGGTCTTGTCGGGACCGTCGGGTTGGTCGAGCGGGCTGCGGTAGTCGCGACCCTCGACAAACCATACTTGCAGGTCGCGGCTGACGCGGTGCGTGCGGAATGTGACCGGATCGGGTTCGGTAGGATCCACCACTGGCATCTGCTCCTGGAAGACGTCCAGCCCCAGTTCATGTGAAGGTTCGAAACCCGACCCGGACTCACCCTCGTGGATGTTGGTGCGCGGATAGTAGGCGAGTTGTTTCGGCGCGCGGATGCGCACCGCGTTGACGGCGTCCGAGTCGTCGAACCGATGGTCGTGGTCGTCCTTCATCCAATAGGTCGCCACTTCGCGGAAAAGGCTCAGAAAACGCGGTTGCGAGTATTGCTCGTGGTGCTTCTTGCGCATTTCATGCCGAGTCTGGGCTCTCCCGCGGTGGCCGGGATGGTCGTAGTAGACGTTGTCACCCGTGCCGACGAAGAAGTCCGGCTGCAACTTCAGGATCGAAGCCAGCGCCGGATAGCCCAACTCCTTGTCCGGGCCGCTGTAAGGCGGAACGCGACTGCTTCCGGTGTAGTGGAAGAACGAGTAGTTCATGCCCGTCACAACGGCGAAGCTGTAGGTGGCGGGGGTCTCACCGGCCAGTGTGCGGAACGTGCCGGTTTCGGAAGTCGTCAGGTTGTCCTTCCTGGGTCCGTAGTGCAGGCGGTAGTAGTACCGTGTCGCCGACGCGAGGCCCGTGACCCTTTCCTTGACGATGAAATCCGAATACGGGGATGCCTCCAGCCACCCGGTCATGCGGCCGCCTTCGAATCGATCGTTCTCCGCAATCTCGAAGCGCGCCCAGCCGTCGCTGCCCCGGATCCCTTCCCAGCGCGGGTCCTGGCGAGGATTCGATGAAGTCAGCCGGGATTGCAGGATCGCCGAGTCTTCTCCGACCTCGCCGACGATGACACCCTGTCGGAGGTTGATGGGGAAATCTGACGGCTGTGCCCCGCACAGCCCGATGAAGAACAGGGCAAGTGAGATCGTTCTCGGCATGGCTGGAATCCACCTTCGAATTGAAACGTCCAATGGTACATGATGCTCGAGGCTGCATACGGCTCGTTCCTCGACAGGTGCAGGCAGCTTCTGGCTTGGAACGATCGCTGTCCGGTCTGGCGGCAGTGCGAACTGACGTTTGTGGTCCGCCTGGCCTCGGTATGCCCCTCGTTGCGGCACCTGCCCCAGATTGGACTGAAACCTATCCAATCCCTCGAAGCCGAGGTGTCTGAGGTGTGCAAGACGCATGGTCGCCGATTTTCCCCGTTCGGAAAATACTGATGGAAAGACCAGGGCAAGTGTAATGAATGGCGGTATTTGCAATGGCAACATGAAGCTTCGGTTCAGAACTGGCACTTCCCCGGGTTTCTTGGGCGAAGATGGCGAGTGAAGTAGTCTGAGTAGGTAGACAAACCTTGCCGGATCGGCCCCTTGGGGCTTAGCAGGGCTCGGAAGCAGCAATGACGTGGAACAAGGCAAGTATCATCTGGGTTGCAATCGGGCTTCCACTCTTGATTGGAAGCACCCTCATCTTGTCATGGAGCGTTCTGACTCGGTACGCGGGCAAGTTCGGGATGTCGGGGGCGTCGGATGCGTCTGCCGGTCGGCTGGAACAACTGCAGGTCGGGAGCGAGCCGCCTGAGTTTTCGGTGAACGACCTGACAGGACGCCGGGTCGCCCTGTCGGGATTCAAGCATCACATGACAGTGGCTCTGTATTTCTGGGCGACGGACTGTGAGCCTTGCGTGAGCGCTATGCCCACCGTCGAAAGACTGCACCATCAATTTGAAGATCGCGCGGTCGAGATTCTTGCCGTCAACGTTGGCGATGACTCGAATCTAGTCCGACAATTCTCAGACCGGAACAAGTACACCTTCCGCATGGTGGCGGACGAAGACCGGGCCATAGGCGACCTTTTCGGAGTTGGGGCGATCCCAGCGTTGGTGGTCGTGGACCGGGACGGCCGTGTACTGCGGACCCAGGTCGGCGACAGCTCGAGCGAAGCGGACGAGCTTCTAGGGGTGCTCGCACGGCTTGCTGAAGAACCACGATCCGACACTCACGCGGTCGCACCTCCTGGTGACGAAGACCCTCGACCCGGCCCAGGTCCAGCTGCCTCAGCCACGAAATCAGAAGGGGCATCTTCGGGCAGGGGGATCTCCGGAATGCAAATGCCCAAGCTCCTGTACAAGGTCGAGCCGACCTATTCCGACGAAGCGCGAGAAGCCAAGATCGAGGGCACAGTCCTGCTCGCCGGCGAGGTTCGGGAAGACGGCAAGCTGCACAACATTCGCGTTGTCGGAGGACTCGGTCATGGCTTGGATGAGAATGCGGTAGCAGCCGTCGAGCAATGGAAGTTTGCGCCGGCTGAGCGTGAGGGAATCGCAGTGCGCACGACTGCGAGGGTTCAGGTGACATTCAGGCTGGTAGCAAGACGCTCGCCTCAGAATCTCTGAATGCTTCGAATCGGACCATCGATGTCTAGTGGTGGTGTTCGTTTCTGGATTCGTGTTCCCTCATCCACCCGTGCAACCGAGCGCGGGACCCCAGCTAGCACTGAATGGGAAGGTGCACCTTGGAAGGGGGCTGTATCCTGACAGGCGTGAGACAGAACCAGCACCACCGCCGGAAATTTTGCCGGTGTTGAGCAACACCATTTTGAATTCCACACCGGAAACCACGGGCGGACTGGTTGGTCCGGGCTCGCAACGTGTGGCATACAAAGTGGCGGGAACGACGGGAATGGGCTCTAGTCGGGCACGGCCGGAGGAGCGACCGCGAGCCCTCCCAGTCGCGAGACGTAGCTCCACGGCGCGGAGTCCGGATGAACCCAAGCTCCGCCCTCTTGAGCCCGATTCTCTCGTGGTACGATCTCCCCATCACCATGACTTCTCGACGCAAGTTCATGCAAGCTGCAGCCGGCACACTGGCCGCTAGTGCCCAGGCCCAAAGCGGTGATCTCGACCGCCTCCTCGCAATTCCTGGTCCGGGTCGCGTGAGAGCTGTACTGGACACGGACACCTACAACGAGATCGATGACCAATACGCGGTTGCCTACAGCTTGCTGTCTCCCGAACGCCTGTCAATCGAGGCGATCTATGCCGCGCCATTTGTCAACAATCGCTCGCCATCTGCGGCCGTTGGAATGGAGAAGAGCTACGAGGAAATCTTGCGACTGCTGGGATTCTTCCCCGATGCGAACGCGAGCACCGTGTTTCGTGGATCGAGCCAATTCTTTGAGCGGAAGGGCAGGCCGGTCGAGAGCCCCGCTGCGCGAGACTTGATCGAGAAGGCGTTGCAGCCCAGCGACGAGCTGCTCTACGTCCTGACGATCGGCTGCCCCGTGAATGTGTCGTCTGCGATTCTGATGGAGCCAGCAATCAAGGAGAAGATCGTTGTCGTCTGGCTCGGAGGCACGACACACTATTGGCCTTCCGCGAGCGAGTTCAACCTGCGCCAGGATGTGATCGCCTCGCAAGTGCTCTTCGATAGCGGAGTTCCCTTGGTACAGATCCCGACCAAGAATGTTTCGGAGCACCTGAAGACGACGGCTTCTGAACTGGAGCAGTTTCTGCGAGGGCGCTCGCGGATAGGGGACTACCTCTACGGCCAGTTCCTTCAGTATCAGGCTGTGCGAACGAAGGGGCGAAACAGGGGATTCCCGTACTCCAAGGTCATCTGGGACATTTCAGCCATTGCGTGGCTGAACAACCCTGAGTGGGTTCCTTCCGAGATCGTGCCGAGCCCAGTGCTGACCGACGACATGCGCTGGGAATCCTCAGCCGGCCGACACAACATTCGGGTCGCGAATAACTGTAATCGCGACCTGGTGTTCAACGACGTGTTCTTGCGGCTCGCAAGCCTGAAGGATCTTGATGTCTAGCCTTTGTCCGCAGTTCGAAGACCTTCCTCAGGGGAGAACGACCCACCGTTGGAGCCAATTCGAGGCCCCTGCGGTTGTCGGAGCCCTGTTCAGCCGGGCGCCCTGACTGTTGTTGTCGGAACCGAATTCCAAGAGTGGTTGCAAGTGTGCCTGGATTGCCGAGGCTTCGTGTCAGCGCCGTGTTGGTGGTCATTTCGCCGCTGCTTCCGAATCTCTCCCCGGGTCCGTCAGCGCCCGCATGACTATTCCCGCAAGAAAGAGAAACGAAGCGCGGCTCAGCAGGGTTCGGCGGTTGGTTGCGCTTCGAACGGGATCATTCGATGCGCGTCCTTTTCGGGTTGACAGCGAAATCCCGTTTCCCGGCAGAACTACGAACGTGGCGGCCACCTGGCCTTCGAACTGCCGGCCAGAAACACGAGCCATTTCGGGCCATTCTGCCCGGCGACCATCACAATCTTGAAGTTGACCAAGACCATCCCGAAGATGGCGAGTGCCCGCGCGATGTCATAGCCGGCGATGCGTCTGATCATGAGGGAGGATTCCAGGTGACCGGTTTGCCCTCGGGTCATGGGGGCGGAGAATCGATCTCGCGCTTGGCAGTCGAAAGGACCACGCGAGTCGAGTCCAAGAGCGGAAGGGTGCTTCTAATCCGCTCAACGTGAGTGTACCGAGCCAATATGTGTTCCACCCGTCCTCGAATGATTGACGTCAGTGCGACCGTATACGTCAGATTGGCGTCCTCTCTGGGCTCCCGAGCGACGATTGGGTGCGAGCCAGTGTCCGGCTACTGCGAAGTCCTTCGAGTGTGATAGAAGTCCTCGACATCATGCGCGGATCGTACCGGTAGGAGCGTTTAGCGAGGCGGGAGTGATGCGTGGCGAGACGGTTGCTGGGGCTCCGTCGCGGGCCAGAATGACCGCAGTCGCCGATCCGGGGGATGCCGCGATTCTTGCTCGGACGTCTCGCGATCCGAGCTTCGTCCGGGCGGTTGCGCCGGGCTGGGCTCCGGTCAGGCTTAGTCGGTGGGTGACCCGGCGGCCTCAAGCGCCGCCGCGACCTGCTCGACAAGCCCGTTGACAGTCAATTCCACAGTCTCCGTCAGCACGGCTGGATACAGGCCGACGGTAAAGACGACAATTGCGAGCGGCGCGAGCGTGAGGAGTTCGCGTCCACCGAGGTCGGGCAGCATCGCTCCCGCAGGCGTCGACGGCGGCCCGAGCGCGACGCGCTGCAGCATCCAGAGCATGTACCCGGCAGCCAGAACGATGCCGCCCATCGCCAGCAGCACCTTGAGCATCCCGCCGTAGGACGTGCCCACCAGCACCAGGAACTCGCCGACGAAGTTTGCTGTCCCCGGGAGCCCGAACGAGGCGATGGAGAAAATCGACAGCAGGACAACGAACCGGGGCATCGCCTTGTGCAGGCCGCCGTAGTCGCTGATCATTCGGCTGTGCGTACGGTCGTACAGAAGCCCGATCGCCAGGAACATCGCGCCGGTCGAGACACCGTGGGCGAACATCTGCATCACCGCGCCCTGAATCCCTTCCCCGTTAAAGGCGAAGATCCCCAGTGTCACAAAGCCCATGTGCGAGATCGAGGAGTAGGCGACCAGCTTCTTGAGATCGGTCTGGGCGAGAGCCAGGCATCCGCCGTAGAGAATCCCAACGACCGACAACCAGAGAAGCACCGGAGCGAAGTGGTCCGATCCTTCCGGCAGCGCGGGTAGGCAGATCCTCAGGAAACCGTACCCTCCCATCTTCAGGAGCACGCCGGCCAGGATCACGCTTCCGGCGGTGGGGGCTTCCGAGTGCGCGTCGGGTAGCCACGAGTGGAAGGGAATCATCGGCAGCTTGATGGCGAAACCGAAAAAAAGTGCGGCGAATATCCACGTCTGGGCGTCACTGGAGATGCCGGTGGCAATGATTTCCTGCAAGTCGAACGTCCGGTCAGCCTGCAGGTACAGGCCCAGGATCCCGACCAGCAGGAGAAGGCTCCCCGTGAGGCTGTAGATCACGAACTTGATTCCGGCGCGGACCCGCTCCGGCCCGCCCCAGAGAATGATCATGAAGTACATGGGAATCATCGTGACTTCCCACAGCATGAAGAACAGGAACAGGTCCATCGCCGTGAAGACCACGATCATGGCGCCCTCGACAAGCAGAACTAGGCTCATGAAGGCCTTGACCTTGCTTTCGATCGACGCCCAGGACGCGAGTACGCACAGCGGAGCCAACAGCGCTGTGAGAAGGACCAGCACAAGGCTGATGCCGTCGACGCCGACGGCGTAATGGATGTTGAACGTAGGCATCCATTCGACGCGCTCGACAAACTGCATCCCGGGGATAGTGGTGTCAAAGCCCGACCAGAGCGCGAGCGCAAGGCCGAGCGTGACAAGCGAACTCGCGAGCGCGCACCAGCGGGCCCAGGCTTGGCCGCGGACCAGCAGGATGGCAGCGATGCCAAGAAATGGAACGGCAATCAGCGAACTGATCAGGTGATCTGTGAGTAATGAAGTCACTTGAAGCTCCGTTGTGATTGCAGCATGCCTGAAATTCCCATGTTGCCCCTATATGATCAGCCAATACGTCAGCCCGATGGCGAGGGCGAGCCAGCAAACGATAATCACCAGGTGATGGCGAAGCGTTCGCGGCCCGATTCTTTGTAGCGTTTCGCCCGCGTCGTCCGCAAGTCGGCCCACGCGTTGCAGCGCCTCGTCCGTGCCACGCCGGTCGATGATTCGCCAAAACCATCCCGACGCGCGCACAAAGCCGCTCGCCGCAACGTGGGGAGCGCGCTCGATCAGGCCTGTCTCGGCCGTTCGCTCCAACCATCCCGACCAGATTCGCGCCAGGCTTGCGACACCGTGGACCGGGCGCTCGATGAGGAGTGTCTCGGCAGTCCCGGCCAGCCACCGTGCGCAATGCCTTACGAGGGTTGCGACACCATGCACGGCTCGGTCGATCAGGCGCAGGTCGAGGTCACGCCATAGCCAATTTGAGAACCTCAGTGTCGGCTGCACCGCGACTGCTTGGTGAATTTCGTCGAAATAGAGCTTGTTCAGCAGCAGCACGTAAGCGGTCTTCGCCCATCCCCGGCGCGGTACAGGCACCGAGACCGGGTTCAAATGCCGGTAGTACGCGAATCCCCAGCCGGCAACCGCCACCGCCAGGGGCACGGCCATTCTGAGTGTGATTCCGGAAGGCACCTCGGCCGGCGGACCGCCCGCTAGCGCCGGTCCCAGGAATTCGCTGAACAGCGACCATAGTCCGGTCAGGAACGCTGTCGCGAGGATGGCGACAACGGCCAGGACTGGCACGTGCGCGATCGAGGAAAGGCGTGGCCGGACGCTCAGCGACCGGCCGACGGAAGTCCCAAAAAGCGAGACAACGCCGCGAAATGCGTAGAGCGCCGTGAGGAAGACAGTTGCCAGTCCGATGACCCAGAATGCGACGCCGGCCGACGGAATCTGCTGCGCGCTCCAGATGCGTTCGTATGGCCCGGAGAAGAAAACGAACGGGGGCACGCAAGCCAGCAGTAGCGCTCCGATGGCTAGAGGGCGAAGGTGCGCGCCGCGGACTGCAGGGGTCCCGTGGCTATGGGAACCCGTCGCCGACAGAGCATCCCCGGTGGAAAGGAAGAGGAAGCCCTTGAGGAATCCGTGCGCCAGCAGATGGAACACGGCGGCACCAAACGCACCGACGCCGCAGGCGAAAACCATGAAGCCGATCTGGCTGATCGTCGAGTAGGCCAGGAGCTTCTTGATGTCGCTCTGCGTGAGGGAGACGAAGGCCCCGTAGAGCGCGGTGACCGCGCCGACGACGGCGATCACGACCATGGCAGCCGGCGCCAGCAGAAGCAGGGGGCTCATCCTGACCAGCAGGAACGGACCGGCGTTCACCATGGTCGCGGCGTGAATCAACGCCGAGACAGGGGTCGGTGCCTCCATGGCGAATGGCAGCCATACGTGCATCGGAACCTGGGCCGACTTGCCGACCGCGCCGCTGAGCAGGCAGAGAGCGATCACGGTGTTTCTTTCGATCTCCAGTCCGAGCAAGGCGATGGTCTGGCCGTCGATCGAAGAGGCCATGGCCAGGATCTGTTGGATATCCAGCGTTCCGTACGTCGCGAAGGTCAGCACTACTCCGAAGCCCAGTCCGACGTCGGCGACGGCGTTGACGAGAAACGCCTTCGTCGCGGCGCGCCCGGCCGAAGGCCGCTCGGCCCAATGGGAGATCAGCAAGTATGAGCAGATCCCCATGATTTCCCAGCACATGTAGGTGACGAGTAGGTTGTTGCTCATCACCAGCATCGTCATGGCGAAGGTGAAGAGGGCCATGACGGCAAAGAACCGCCGGTACCGCGGGTCGCCGGTCATGTACCTCGACGAGTAGACGTGCACGACGAAGCTGACGCCCGTGACTAGGGGCAGCAGCAACACCGTCAGTTGGTCGACATAGAGGCCGACGCTGACCGCGAGGTTGCCCACGTCGAGCAAGCGGTACAGCGGGACGGAGATCGGCCCGCGACTCGCAACCTCGGCCAGTGCGGCGATCGAGAGGCCGAACGACCCGGCGACGGCCGGGATTCCAACTCGGTGGCTCCGCTCGCCCAAGCGACGGCCGCCCAAGGCGAGAACCAATGCCGCCAAGAGGGGAAGGACCGGAATCAGGAGATAGGGCGACATTCTAGCGAGATTCCATCCTGGTGAGGGGACTTTCCTGACTACGTGTCATATCGCCAAGCCCCCGGTCGCATCGATGAGTGCCTTAACGATCGGGTCATTCCAAATGCCCAGCCCGAGCATCGCCGCTGCCAGTGCGACCATGCTGGCGTGCAGCGCCCACGGGGTGTGCACTGAGTCGGGCTCGGGTACGGCATCCCCCTCGCGGCGGACGAGACGCTCCAGAACCTGCGCGAAGTATCCGAGGGTCACCAGCGTGGTGACAACGACGGCTCCCGCCGCCAGGTAGTTGCCTGCCTCGATGGTTCCGAGGAGAATGCGTAGCTTCCCGAAGAAACCGCCGGTCGGCGGAAGGCCGACCATTCCGAGTGCGACGACCACGAATGTGCCGATCACCAACGGGTTTCGAATGCTCGCCCGGCCGGCGTCGTCGAGCGAGCGCACGCCATATCGCTGGGCAATGAATCCCGCCAGCACGAAGAGCGCACACTGCATCACGGCGTCGTTCAGAAGGTAGTAGACCGCGCCGGTCAGTCCGGTCTGGTTGGCCTGCCCGAGTCCGATCAGCACCAGCCCGACGTGAGAGATTCCGCCATACGCAAACATGCGCTTCAGGTCCTGTTGGCGCAATGCGATGCATGCCGCGCCGACGGATGCGAGGATTCCCAGGCTCGAAACAAGGGTAAAGATTCCGGAGGCCTGTTGCGCTTCGCCGGCACCAATCACCCAGAAGAGGATGCGGACCCATAGGAGCAGTGCGACCTTCGTCACCAGTCCGGCCAGCAGCGGAACGGCTGCCGCTGGCCCGTCGCTGTAAGCGTCAGGAAGCCAGCCGTGCAGAGGCATCAGGGCCATCTTGATCGCAAGTCCGATAAACATGAAGATCAGACCGCCCATGACCGCCTTGGAACCGAGCAGGGCGGGAACTTGCTGGGCAAGATCGGCAATGTTCAGCGCGCCGGTAGCGGCGTAGAAGTAGCCGACGCCGAGGAGGTAGAACGCCGTTCCGAGTGTGCCCATTAGCAGATATCGGAATGCCGAGACAAGGGCACGGCCGCCTGGCACGGCTACCAGCGCGTACGCGGAGAGGGACACGACCTCGAGGAAGACGAAAATGTTGAACAGGTCTCCCGCGTACACAGCTCCCGTAAGCCCGGCGATTAGGAGCAGCACGATTGTGTAGTACGGAATGGGGTGCTTGTCGTGCGTGCGGTCATCGATCGCTGCTCCGTACAGCAGGCACAGGACGCCTAGCGCGCTCACCCCTACGAGCATGATCGCCGCCAGGGGGTCCGCGAGCCATTCGATACCGATGGGCGGCTCCCAGCCGCTGAACGAGTACCGAACCTCACCGTGGGAAACAATGGCCCAGAGGCTTGCAACCGACAGGACCGTCATGGCAGCTACAGCCAGCAAGGCGAGCGGCTTGCAGATGCTCTTCCTCCCGTGACCGGCCACGGGCATGCAAATCGCCGTCGCCAACGGGACGAGGAATACGAGCGCTGGAAGGTGTTCGGTCATTCCAGTTTGGCCAGGATCTGATCCTCGTCGAGGCTTCCGAACTTGCGATAAATGCGAGAGACCAGGCCTAGGGACACGCCGAGCGTCGCGATCTGGACGACGATCGCTGTCAGCGTCAAAACCTGCGGAAGAGGGTTTACGTAGGCGTCTGCGGTGACCGGACCCATCCCGTCGAGGATCACGGGCACGGTCGCGCCTTCCTTGGCCCCCGTTGTCACCAGAAAGAAAATCACGCTCGTCTGGACAAGGTAGAGCCCGATCAGCTTCTTCACCAAATTGTGGTGGGTGATCGTGATGTACAGGCCCCAGAGCAGGAGCACCACGAAGGCGACAAGATTCGGTCGGCTGAGCGCGGCGTCGAGGAACTCAGGCATCGCTGGTCCCTCCTTCCGTGCTGCGGGACAGGCTGAAGACGATCGATACCGCCGCGACCGCCACGTCGAGGGCAACCCCGATCTGCGTCAGCAGAATCCCGGCGTACCGCCGACTCGCATCTTGCAGCCCGGGTATCGGGGCCTCCGAGTAGTTCAGGAACTGGCCACCACCAATCAGGCAGAGGCCACCGACCGCTACGAAGAGGAGTAACCCGACACCGTCGCCAAGAAGCAAGCTCTTGGCCCGCTTGGCCGACAGCCCGTTGCCGCCGAAGACAAGCAGTCCCAGGATGAGACTCGCCGAGATCATCACTCCCGCAACGAAGCCGCCTCCCGGGCCGTACTGCCCGAAGAACAGCACGTAGAGGGCAAAAATCTGGACGAGCGGGACCAGCAGCGAGCCGGTGCGCCGCACGATCAGGCTGTCTAGTGGTGCCCCGATCATTCCGGATCCCTCCTCAGCAGAAGCCAGCAGGCAACGCCGGAAGTGAAGACCACCACGGTCTCGATCAGCGTGTCGAGAGCTCGGTAATCCATGAGCACGGAATTCACCACGTTCGGCGTCTTCGTGTCGGCGAGGCTGTTCTCGAGATAGTGCGGCGATACATGGATGCTGGCCGGCGACGCGGGATCGCCGAAACCCGGCAGGTCGTTGGCGGCATACAGCAGGAGCAAGCCCAGCAGGGGCAGGGCGAAGACCGCGACGACAGGGGGTCTGGGCCGTCGGATGCGGGTGTCCGCCGGAGCCGTGCGGAACAGTGTGAGGAGGAAGAAGACCGTGGCAAGTCCGGCACCCACAACGGCCTCGACAAACGCGACGTCGGCAGCTCCCAGCCAGGCCCAGATCAGCGCAAGGAAGAAGCTGTAGGATCCCAGCAGGAGAACGGCACTGATCAGGTCCTTGACGATGATCGCTCCCCCCGCCGTCAGGATCAGTAGCACCAGCAGGGGCAGTTCGAACGAGTACGTCATCGCCGATCCTCTCCGACCGGCTTCTCGCCGGTGCGCAGAGCTGCACGAACGGTCGCGTGCGAGACGACCGGATTCACGAGGTAGAGCAGCGCGAGCACAACCAGAATCCGGAGCGTGTTCGTGCTGAATCCGTCATAAATTGCAAGTCCCACCAGGAGGAAGAACGCGCCGAGCGCGTCCGTCAGCGCGACAGCATGGGAGCGCGCGAAGACGTCGGGAAGCCGCACCATTCCCACGGCCGCCACGACAAGGAAGAACAGGCCCAGTGCGATCAGCGCCGTTACTAGCACCGACATCTAGGGGTGCCCCCTCTGCTCGAGATACTTCGCGATTGCGAGCGCGCCAATCAGGTTCAGCAGCGCGTAGCCTGTCGAAATGTCAACGAACATGTCGACCCGGTCGTAAACCGTCCCGATCACGATCAGTAGAATGATCGCCTTCGTCGAGATTCCGTTCAGCCCGAGAACCCGGTCGTAGAGCGTCGGTCCGCGGATGACCCGGTAGAGGTACATCACGATCAGGACCGCGATCAGGTTCATGACCAATAGGAGGTTCATGACTCGTCGCCTCCCGGACCGAAGACCGCGGTGACCTTGCTTTCCAGTCGCCCAGTCGCCACGTCCAGCGTCGATTCGTGGTCCATCGCGTGCACGAGGAGTTCCTCGCTGCTTGCCTCGACGGTGACCGTTCCCGGTGTCAGCGTGATCGAGTTCCCCATCAGCATCACCGCCTCCTCGTTATCGAGTCGGACCCGATGACGGAACAACTGCGGCTTGATCGGCAGACGGGGATGGAGGATCAGGTAGGAAAGGTGCAGGCCGCTGAGGAAGATCCTGCTGAAGAGCCAGGGAAAGTACAGCAGCGCTTGCATCCATCGGACCGTGTAGGTCCTCGAGACGGATGGGTCCCTGCTGAGCAGTGCGACGACAAGAGAGCTTGCCAGTCCCACCGCCATGTGGGCCGGCTCGAAGCTCTCCGAGAGCAGCAGCCACAGAACGAACAGAACGAGGGTCCAGAAAGCCAGCCGTTTGGTGTAGCGGTTTCGCATGGAATCTAGGCTGCTTCCTTCAGAGGCACTCCGCTCCAGCGGGCGTCGGGACCATAGCGATGGAACTCATTCGATGCGGGGTCGAATGCCATCAGATTCACCCACTGGTTGTGGAACAAGGCCTGCAACACGTCGTGCTTCTGGATGATTCGGGAGATCCGGTCGGTCGGGGCCTCGATGATCGCGAGCAGACGCATCGGCTCGTGGTATCGTCGGGGCCCGTCCAACACGCCTTGCAGGGGAAGTCCTCCCTGCAGGTCTCCCTGGCTCCCCAGCATGACGCCCACCCCACCGACAACGTTGTGGATGACCTTGCTGCCACTGCCGTAGACCCAAGGATCCACGGAGGAGAAGTAGTACTCCATGTTAATCCACTCGCCGACAATCAGAGGGGCGGTCATGATCCGCTCCAGGATCGCGCCGTCACCGTCTGACGACGGGTCGTAGGAGTGCAGGAACACCCTGGATTCCAGATCCAACCCCTTGGTCAGTGCGCGCCGCCCGATCAGGAATGCCGCGTTGCTCGAAAGACCCCATTCGGGCCGCGGGTTCGCCCAGTCGACGCTCCTACTCACCACGTGCTGGGCCGCCTTTCGGGGATTGAGGCGCCTCGGAGCCCCCGGCAGCTTGTTGATGCGCCCCCGTGCCTGCACGGCTCCCGCCTCGACCAAGTCCCGATCCAGCCTGAGCAGATTTTCGGCGTGGCTTTCGGGCAGGTCGACGAGATCGTAGAAGCTGACCCGATCTGTGGTGGTGTCGTGCTTGCCCGCTACGAAGCGCACATCGTCCGGTATCACGAGACCTTGTGCCGCGATCGCCCGGCGCACTTCAGGGTCGTTCGCCATGGCCGTAAATGCACGGGCATTCGGGTCGCCGTGCGCCCCGCCACACGCTCCGCAATTGTAGGCGGCCGCGTAAGGGTTGTTGGCGGATTCGGCCCCGTGACCGCAGACCACAACCAGCGGTGCCAGGTTCCGCGTCAACCCGATCATGCGCAGCCCGTTTCCGACGAACGCCGCGCGTTCGTCGATCGTGAACCCAGCCGCGCCGCCGGGCTCGCTCTCGATCCTGTCCAGCGGCAAGTGCGTTCGCAGATCACTGCGGAAGTGGCCCCGGAGCCAGGCCCGCAACCGCGCGTAGGGCCGTTGGAACAACGTCCTGCCGACAAGACCGATGCTGAACAGCAGGCCCAGCGCGTCAACCAGCATAAATGCCCCTACCGGGTTCTGCTTCAGGTCGTGGAACAGTTCGTCCCCCAGATTCCGCCACCGGGTTCCCGAGGCGTAGCGCTGCAAGGGCGCAGCTTCGCCCGGCCGGGGCTCCTCGTCGACAGCGCGCCCTGGCTTGAGGAGCACTGGGCACAGTGCGAGCCGGTCGTGGCTATCGAACGCTTGGTGACTGATGGGCACTCCGAAGAAGCCCGCGTACCCGAAGGTCTCATAGGCTCCCCGTGCCTCGATGTGACGACGGAACGGTTCGGAGCGAGCGTCTATGCAGAAAATCAGTTGCGCCGCCGGCCGCTCCACCGGTGATTGCGCCTCCCCACGATGACCGGCAAGCCGCCCGACGAGTCGCTCCGAGTACGATTCCTCGTAGGCTGCCAGCCACACCGGCCCTTGGCGATCCTCCGGAAGCCGGTCTAGCCACCGCAGGAGCGTCTTCGCCCCGTCGCCGGTTAGCGATCGCAACTGGCGTGCCGTCAGACCGAGACGGGCAGCGAGCAGGTATAGCCGACCGGTAACCAGCCCGGGCTGCTCCCCCGCGCCGAGGTCTCTGGCGTGCTCGAGCGCGTAGGATCTGACGCCCGACAGGGTGCCCGGCACGATGAGGTCCCGCTGGCAGGCCGCGGCGACGAGTTCGACCTCAAAAAACAGCCGTACTGCGAGGTACTCAACCAGATCGACCGGGTGATCGCGTTGCCCAGGGTACTGGGGGTTTTCGCTCCGCCAGCGGATGAACCCTGCCCAGCCCGGAAGCTGGGCCAGCATTCGGGCCTGGTACTCTCCGCGGCGCTCAGGGGGAATTTCCAGCCGGTCTAGGCCAAGCGCGATCGCCTCCTCCGGCAATTCGGGAAGGGCGCGGATCTTGGCGGCGAAATCGCTGATCCCGAGGAATCTGCCGGACTGGTCGCGCGGGGCCAGGTCCCGCCAACTGCGGAAGAATCCCTCCTGGCGCGACGGCATTCCCCATCCCGCTATCCCCTCGTCCAGGAAGGCCGCTGACCACTTGATCATCTGCTCGTTGATCGGATCCACGACCGGCGAGCCCGCCAGTGTTTCCACCCAGTCACTGAGTGTTCGCGAAGGCGGTAGGTCCGCGTAGCTCGGTGGCGTGACCTTGTCCAGGCCGAGGGAATCACAGACCGTCTCGGCAGCTGCAAGCAGATCCGCCCTGCCTTCAGCCTTCGCCTGCCAATCGAGGACCGACCGTTCGGGCACTTCGACTCCTTCGGTTAGATGGATCCAGAGAACCTCATGCTCCCGGATTGGCCGGTCATCGACAGCCACTGGATCGGATTCGACTGAAGGACAGGCCTGCTGCAGCGCCCGGCGCAGGTGTTCGTCCTTGATCCTGCCCTGACGACGGATCTCCCGGTACTCGCTATTGGAGAGAAACCCCGCACCGCCGATCACACGGGCCGCCTCCCGGATTCCCTCGTCGAATGGGAGATTCTCGTACCCGCGGACCGGATTTCGGTAAGCGAACGTCTTCAGGGGCCAGATCTGGGCAGCTGGACGCCCGGAATCACTGACCTGCTCGCGGAGCGCCTTGCGTTCGTCAGGACCCATTGAAGGATTTCGCCGGCCGGCGACTTAGGACTTTCTCACGCGCGCTGCGGTGGGGTCGTCGGACACTGCTCGATGCTTGTCGAGCCCCTGGATTTCCAGAGTCGCGCCGTCTTCCTGGAATTCCTTCTTCATTTCCGCCAGGCGGTCCATCACGGTGTGGTCAACGAGAGCCGTCCCGGACAGGTCAACCGTTACCGGAGTCTCACCCTTGAGCGCTTCGATCCGCCGCTTGAGTCCGATCCAAGTGGAGAACACGGCTGAGCCCTTCACCGCCACGGTGGCGCTCTCCGGGTCCTTGTCGATCTCGACACGGAGGCGGAACAAGGACGCGATTGGCGCGCCGTTCACGAGGTGGATCAGCGCCTTGACCAGGATGCCGATGCCGATACCCATGAGCAGGTCCGTTGCCAGCACGCCCACGATTGTTGCCACGAAGATGACGAACTGCTCGCGGCCGACGTGGTACATGTGGAGGAATTCTTTGGGCGAGGCAAGGCGGAAGCCGGTGTACACGAGCATAGCTCCGAGCGCGGCCAGCGGTATTTGGTTGATCAGCGCCGGCGCCAGCGCCACGAATACCAGCAGGAACGCCCCGTGGTACATGTTCGCGAAGCGCGTTTTCGCTCCGTTGTCGATGTTTGCCTTGCTGCGCACGATCTCGGAGATCATCGGCAGGCCGCCCACGAAGGCTGCGGCGGTGTTGCCTACGCCGATCGCCAGCAGGTCACCGTCATAGTTGGTCTTTCTCCGATACGGATCGATCTCGTCGACCGCCTTGGCGCTCAGCAGCGATTCCAGGCTTCCGATCAGGGCGAACAGGATGATGTACTGGACTCCGGTCGCCGTCGGGACGCCCGAGAAATCCGGGAACGTCAGGGCTCCGAACATGTTCTGCGGGACGGACACTAGAAACTCGGTCCCGAGGTCGTAGTAGAGGCCCATCGGGACCGCGATCAGCAGGACCACCAGGGGCGCCGGAATTGCCCTGAGACCGGGGATCTTGAGCAGCGGATAGACGAACACCACGATCAGGCTGATGAGTCCGATGACACCGACCTGCGGGTGCATTTCCGTGATGAAGCTCGGGATCTTGGCCAGCAGCTCGAGCGGCGTTCCCTCGGATCCGTGTCCGAGCGTCACTGGCAACTGCTTGGCAAAGATGATCACGCCGATGGATGCCAGCAGGCCGTGCACGGCGGCGCTCGGAAAAAACTCGCCCAGAATTCCCGCTCGGAAGACACCGAAGAGGATCTGGATCGCGCCGGCGACGACGCCGACGCCGAGCGCGAGGCGGTATGCCTCCATGTCCGCCGCGGGATCGCGGCCCGCGGTGAATCCAAAGTCGGTCACGCAGCCGATCGCGATCACGATCAGCCCGGCTGCCGGCCCCTTGATGGTCAGCTCGGAGTTGCTGAACACCGTGCCCACAAGCCCGCCGATGATCGCGGTGAAGATGCCGGCAATGGCGGGATACCCGCATGCCAGCGAGATTCCGAGGCAGAGCGGCAGCGCGATCAAGAACACCAGGAATCCCGACAGCAGATCGGAACTCCAGTACCGCCTGAAGCCTGCACCGTTCCCTTGAGGCGTCTCCTGCGTCATGGTCACAAACGGAAATGTTAACCCTTGAAATCGCGCTACAGCGCGGGTTCGGAAATTAGATGAGTCTTACGAACAGTCAGGATACCGTATTCAATGGTCTGGATTCAATTCCTCACTGATCGCTGTCAGTGTCTTTGAGTCGCTTCCTAAGCTTGCGGACCTCTCTGTCAATCTCGGGCAGCCGGCCGTACACTGCCGTCGAGCGCAGCCACCGGCGATTGTCAAACGCTGGAGAACCCGACACCTTCGCTCCGTCCGGCAGGTCGTGACCTACGCCGGACTGGGCGGTGATGACGACGCCGTTGCCGATGTCAAGGTGGTTAATGACACCAGCTTGGCCTGCCAGAATGCAATCCGACCCAATCGTCGTACTCCCGGCGATTCCAACCTGTGCGCACAGCACAGTGTTGTTACCGATCTTGGCAGCGTGCCCTATCTGGACCAGATTGTCGATGATCGTCCCGTTACCGACTCGGGTCTCGCCCACCGCCGCCCTGTCGATGCAGGAACCGGCTTGGACCTCGACGTCGTTGCCGATCGCAACCCTCCCCGTTTGGGGGATTTTCTTGTGAGTGCCGTCGGCTCGGCGGGCGAAACCGAACCCATCTGACCCCACGGTCACTCGTTGATGCAGTACCACCCGGTCGCCGATTCGAGAACCGTGGCACACGGTCACGCCGCAATGGGCTGTGAAGTCGTCCCCGATGCGAGTGCCGCGCTCGATGACCACATGGGGGTGGAGCACGGCATTGGCCCCGATCTCCACATCGCCCTCAATCACGACGTAGGGTGCTACAGATGCCTCTGGGCCTAGGCGCGCGGACGCAGCGACAACGGCGGTCGGATGGATTCCCGGTTCGCGTTGGATCTCGGGGTGGAACAGTTCGAGAGCCCGCGCGAAGTCGAGGTAGGGATCGGACGAGATCAGGACGGCCAGGCCGGGGACGTCGGGCGGCGCTTCCGCTAGCAATGCAGCGGCTCTTGTCTTGGCGACCAGCGAGGCGTAGCGGGGGTTGGAAAGAAATGTGAGTTCCGTCGGACTGGCATCTTCCAGGCCCGCGACTCCCGTGATCTCCAGGTCGGGGTCGCCTTTGATCCGGCAACCGAGGGCTTTGGCGATGGATCCAAGTTTCATCCGAGCACAAATTCCCAGTAACGGTTCAGGATAGCGTCACCGGCGAAGATCGTTACCAGCGCCGCGCCGGAGAGATAGCTTCCGAAAGGTAAGGGAGTGCGCCAGCCCGCGCGCTTCACTGCCACCGACACGCTGCCGACGAGCGTAGCCAACAGGCATCCGAGCAGCAATACCAGCAGCGCTTCGGAAGTGCCCAGGAAGGCCGCGACCATCGCCACTAGCTTCACGTCGCCGCGCCCGAGGCCATCGATTCCTCGGATCCGATAGTACGCCTCGCCGATCAAGTACAAGATGCCGCCAAAGAGGATCGCTCCTGCGAGCGACTCAGTCAACGAAAGCAGCCAGGCAGGAGGGTGCCCGCCGACAACCAGGAAGCCAACATCCGCAACACCACTCGGCAGGGGCACGAGCAAGCTGAAGGTGATTCCTACCACGATTCCGCTGATCGTCACCTGGTCAGGCAGCTTCATATGCTCCAGGTCGGTAAAGAACAGTACGATCAACATGGACGCGAGCAGTGCGGCCCTTGCCGCCTCGAGGCCGAAACCGTGCGTTGCAGCTACCAGTGCGTATGTCGACGCTGTCAGGAATTCGACCAACGGATACCGCCGTGCGATCACTTGGCTGCACTGCCGGCAACGGCCCAGCAGCAGAACGTAGCTCAGCAACGGGATATTGTCGTACCAGGCGATCCCTGCGGAGCACTTCGTACAGCGCGACCGCGGTGAAATGACGGACTGCTCCCGTGGCCAACGGTGAATGCAGACATTCAGGAAGCTGCCCGCCAGGAGCCCGAAAGCGAATGCCAGCGATGTCATCTGTGCTCCTCGGAGCTAGGCTCCTTGACTGAGATCCCGAGAACGCGTCGGTAGACTGCTAGAGTCCGATCCGCCATCTTGTCCTGACTGAATTCTGTTCGGATCCTTGCCATTGCCGCGGCAGACATTGTCGTTCGCAGCCGGATGTCATCCCGGATCCGCTCAAGAGCGGAAGCGATCGATTCCGGATCGTTGTCGACGAGCAAGCCGGTCACTCCGTCAGTCACCAATTCAGGGATGCCTCCGACGCGGCTTGCAACGGTAGGGAGCCCGCGCGTCATGGCGAGTAGAATTGCCGATCCCAGTCCCTCCGACCGGGACAGATAGAGCAGCGTCTCCGCGGCGTTGAGGTCACTGACCAGATCGTCCGACAGGCACAGTTCGACATGTGCGAGCTGGCACGCAGCCACGGCTAGGTCGCGGCCCTTCAGAGGATCTTGCAGGTTCGGCGCCACGACGCGAAAGCGGCTACTCGCTTGGGGGCCGCCCCAGCGTTGGGGTGCTCCTAGCGCCGGCCTCGAGTCCTCGTCTGGAGCCGCATCGTACACGACGCTGATCTTGGTGTCGGGGATGCCGCCTTCTTGCAGAATCGAGGAAACAAACTCGGAGACGGCAATGAAGTGGGACGCCCGGCGGTACTTCCAGAGCGAGACGGGGTTCCGGCCAATCGGAAAGGCGACGCGGCGGGCGACAACCAGCGGCTTGCCGCACCCATGAATCAGTGCGAGCGTATGGGCCTTGGCATCGTGCGCGTGGATCAGGTCCGAGCGACCTGCGGATTCTCGAATGCGGCGCGCCAAAGGGGGGCCGCATTCATACCTGGACCGGATCGCATCGCCCGCAAGGAGAGTCTGCTCGCAATCGATTCTGGCGAGGGCATCGTGCAGGAGCAGCACCTGGTACTGGCCTCCGCGCATCTCGCGGCCAGTATCGATGTGTAGGATGCGCATCCGCTACCTGCTGCTCAGTCGCCGTGCCTTCGAGTACTTCAGATAAACGTATCGGGCGGCCATTCGGGCAATCGTGAGTCCAGCCGCTCCGTCGAGCAATCCCAACTGGAGCAAGTATGACTTGACGAAGGCATACGGTGGGGCGAGCAAGACCCGCCAGATCGGCGGTTTCTTGCCGGTCGCGCGGATTTCTTGGGCGGCGAGGTCGGTGTAGCGCTCGACATTCGCTCGATGGGCCTCCAGCGTGTCGCACGTGTAGTGCAGCAGGTCTCCATCAAGGTGACCGACAGCCCCCGAAACGACAACTGATTCGTGGACGAAGTTTCCCTTCCAGCTACCCCTGTCGCGACGGTAAAGCCGGACCTTGCGGTCCGGATACCATCCCGAGTGTTCGATCCACCGTCCGCAATAGCGCGCCTTGCGGGCGAAATCGAAGCCAACATGCCGTGTACCCGCCTCCCGCAGTCGCTGGATGCTCGCTGCCAGCCTCGGGCTGACTTCTTCGTCCGCATCGATGGAAAGAATCCAGTCGTGGGTTGCGGCTCTGGCCGCGAAATTCTTCTGCGCTGCGTACCCCAGCCAGTCGTTGTGGATGACCATGGCTCCCAGTGATTCCGAGATTTTCACGGTCCTGTCGGTGGAGCCGGAGTCGACCACCACGATTTCATCGCAAAATCCCAGAGACGAGATGGCGCGGGCGACGCTGTTTTCCTCGTTTCTGGCGATGATCGTGGCTGAGATCTGCACGGTCGGTTGCTTGGCACCTTTTTCGGTCCGAGTGGTGTCCCCGCAGCCGTGGCGAGTGCTCAGAGCGGTGACACCCCGTTTCGCACCATGCCAGGCAGCCTCTGCGTCATCAGGGCCGTTGCTTCGCCCACAATGCGGTCGAAGAGCTCTTGCACGGTCGGCACGTCGCGGATCAGCCCGATCACTTGGCCGCTTGAGAAGACGCCTTCGTTCAAGTCGCCAGTCTCGATCATTTTCTTGCCTTCGAGTCCGGACATGTACTGCTTGATATCTGCGATCGTTGCATTCCCGCGGGATTCGATCTCAAGCACTTTCTCCGTGTTGTCGTTGGCCAGGAACCGGGCGGTGTTGCGCAATGACCGCATCAAGAGCCTGGTATCGCGCTCGCTCGCGTTCACCAGCGCCTGCTTGACTGCATCGTGGATCGGGCACTCCGCAGTCGCCACGAAACGGGTTCCCATGTTCATGCCGTCTGCCCCCAGTGCCAGCGAAGCCACGAGGCCCCGGCCGTCTCCGAAGCCTCCGGATGCCACGATTGGGATCTCGAGAGCGTCCTTGGCCAGGGGGATCAGGATCAGCGAGGTCACATCGTCTTCTCCCGGGTGGCCGGCGCATTCGAAGCCGTCGATGCTGACGGCGGCGCACCCGATCTTCTGGGCCTTGATCGCGTGCCGGATCGAGGTGCACTTGTGAATCACCTTGATCCCGGCGGCGTTGAGGGTGGGCATGATGGCCTCGGGGTTTCGCCCGGCGGTCTCGATGAATTGGATGCCCTCGTCAACGCAGACCTGGACGTAGGCCGGGAAATCGGGAGGTCGCAATGACGGCAGGAACGTGAGATTGATGCCGAACGGCTTGTCCGTCAGCCGGCGGGCCTTGCGGATCTCCGCGCGCAGTTTCTCGGGAGTGTCGTGCGAGAGGGCGGTCATGAACCCGATGCCGCCCGCTTCCGCGACGGCCGCGGCCAACTCCGCCCGCGCGAGCCACATCAACCCTCCCTGGATGATGGGATACTCGATCCCGAACATTTCTGTGATTCGAGTTTGGAACATGCTTGCCGTTCCAGCCCCAGGTGAGGGGTGGGGTTCGTAACAACATAGCGAATTGCAGCGAACCGATTGGCCGCAGTGCAGCGTGCCGGCCGAGACGCGGAGACTCGCCGCCAAACATTCGGCTGGCCAAGGGCTCAATTGGCTGCTGCAAGCCGCAACAGGGGGCGGCGAGCCAGTGGGTGCGCCTAGGAGACGGGGTTGTTCGTACTTTGCCCGTCCGAAGCCGTCTCAGGGCCGGCGCGGGAACCCTTCCGGGAGATCGGGCCCGTCAATCGGCAACTGTCGGCTCCCCCGCCAAACCCAAAGCGGTTCTGCGCGAATCGGTCATAGCACCAGTCGCGTAGCGGCTTCGGCACTGCCCACAACACGGCTGCAGCCCTCCATGGCCAGCCCAGACGGGTCGCAACGAACAGGACCGCGCTCGAGCGGTCCAGCACCGACTCTCTGGGTGTCCCTGGGAAGGTAACCACGAACGCCGTTTCAAATCCACCTGCATCGAGTCCATGCCTCGCAAGCTCGTGCTCTGCGGCTTCATTCTGCAAGGGTTCGTATCGGAATTGTCTCGCCCGATCGAGTCGCTGCACTGCCTCGATCGCTTGCCCGCAAAGACCGCAGACTCCGTCATAAAGGATCAGGTGCATCGGAGTCAGTCCCCTCGCAGCCATCCCGCCAGCGCCTTTCCCGGATCGGCGATCTGCTCCACTCCGGTAAACCAGTAGCGCTCCCAGCCGTGCTTCGGCAAGCCGGAGTAGAGCATCAGGTTCAAAGGGTAATCTTCCGAATCGGTGCAGCGCCGGAAATCGTCTCGAAAGAGAAAAGTCGGTTTTCCCCATGCGATCGCCATGCCGAGTTCGACCATGACCCCTTCGTCGGGCGGGCAACCGTTGACGACCGCGAAGATGCCATCCGCTTCCCGGACATCGCGCAGGTCGTCTTGGCCGACATCGTAGGCCCAGCCAGCCTTTGTCTGGTCGACTTGATTGTTGCGCTTGAACGGCTCCCAGACATCGGCCCCGGCTGTCTCGAGCGCGGAGACCAACTCGGCCAGCGGACCGGACTCTTGTTGTGCCGAAAAGCCGTAAGGGCTGGCGAGATATAGGGTTTTGCGAGCCACTGCGGATTGAATGAGCGAAGCCCGAAGGCTCGATTTCAGTGTACATGGGAGGTTCCCGCAATCGCTGGCCCGTCTGTCACCATAAGGGGGGATCTATCTTGCGACGCATTGTGATCGGAATCAGCGGGGCCAGCGGGGCGGTTTACGGTGTACGTTTGATCGAGCGTCTCGCGGCCATTGAGGGCGTCGAGACCCACCTCGTGGTGACCCGGCCAGGCGAAAAGACGCTGCACCAGGAAACCGGTCGCGGACTGCAAGACCTGCGTCCGCTCGTGACCGAGTTGCATGCCGTGGAGAGAATCGGCGCAACGGTCGCCAGCGGTTCCTTCCTCTTCGACGCCATGGGTATCGTGCCGTGCTCCGTCAACACAATGTCGGCGATTGCATGCGGTCTGGCATCAAATCTCCTCACCCGTGCTGCCGATGTAGCGCTTAAGGAGCGGCGCCGATTGGTCCTTGCGGTCCGGGAGACTCCATTGCACCTCGGCCACCTTCGGAACATGACCGCGCTCGCGGAGATGGGTGCTGTCATTTCGCCCCCAATGCCGGCTTTCTATACACATCCGAAGAGCATTGACGACATCGTGGACCAGCAGGTCGGGCGACTCCTGGACCTTCTAGGTGTGGGGGACGGGCACCTCGAGCGTTGGGCCGGCATCTAGGATCCCGGCCTGGACAATCAAGTCCCGGGCAGCCGCCGTCGGTGAGCGCTGTTCAGCCTCCGATGCCCGGAGTACCATGGACGCGGCATTCCAAATGAAGACATCGATCTCGTTGCTTGCAGGTCTGGTCATTCTCGGAACAGGAGCGGCGGGTCAGGATTGGCCCCAGTTTCGAGGGCCTGATCGGGATGGGATCGTACCGGGCCGCATGACGGTAGCTTCGTTTCCCTCGGACGGCCCTGAACTCGTTTGGGAAATGGCGGTCGGTGCTGGGTTCAGCGCGCCCGTTGTCAGATTAGGGCAGTTGGTGATATTCCATCGGCGCGCTGATCAGGAAGTGGTCGAGGCACTACGAGCCTCCGACGGCGAGAGCGTCTGGAAGTTCTCGTACGAGACCGAGTACCGGGATGATTTCGGGTTTGACAACGGGCCCCGAGCTGCCCCCGTGATTGCGAATGGCAGGGTGTTTACATTCGGCGCGCAGGGGATCCTGCATTGCCTGGACTTCGAATCGGGTCAGAAGCTGTGGTCAGTGGACACGCACCGGGAGTTCGGCGTGCGAAAGGGTTTCTTTGGCGCGGCTTCGACGCCCTTGGTGCTTGATGGCAGGGTACTGGCGAACATCGGCGGGCAGGATGACGCTGGCATCGTGGCATTCGACGCTGCCACCGGGGAGACCCTGTGGACGGCCACTGACCACGCGGCCAGCTATTCCTCGCCAATTGCCGCGCCGCTAGACGGGAACACGATGGCTGTATTTTTTACGCGCGAAGGCTTGGCGGCCCTTGACCCGGCGACCGGGCAAGTTGTCTATGAGCGCCGGTGGCGGTCGCGGAGCAATGCCTCGGTCAATGCGGCGACCCCGGTCGTGATGGGGGATATCGTTTTCCTCTCGGCGTCTTACGGGACCGGTTCGATAGCGATGCGACTTTGCAATCGCAAGGTCGAGGAACTGTGGGCTGGCGAAGGCGTCATCGACAATCACTATTCGAGTTGCGTGCGGGACGGCGGCACGCTGTTCGGATTCCACGGACGGCAAGAGCATGGACAGAGCTTTCGCGCGGCGGACTTGGCGACGGGGAAGCTGCTCTGGTCGCACAGCCCCATCCGGGCCGGGTCCGTCATGCGAATCGGTGATCGCTTGCTTCTCCTGCTTGAATCGGGCGAAGCCATGCTAGTGGCTGCTTCCCGCGAGAAGTTCGAGATCCTTTCGAGAGCTCAGATTCTGGGCGGGGAGACTCGGGCTTTTCCCGCCGTGGCAGATGGCCTTCTGTTCGCTCGCGACACCGATTCCCTGGTCTGTCTTCGGCTCTGGTCCGAATGAATTTCGCCCCTCTTCTCCCACTTGGCTAGAATGTTCCCGGCGGTCACCTGGCAGGTGCCCCGGGAGGGATGTCTTGAATTCTCGACATGCGATCTTTTTTCTTGCTGTGGCAGTGGCGGTGCTTCCCGCCGCCGCCCAGCACGCCGACGACACGATTCGGAACCCATTTACGTCGGAAGAGGATGTCGAAGCCGGCGGGCGTCTATATCGGTCGCACTGCGCTGTCTGTCACGGAATCAATGGCGAGGGCGCGCGCGGCGCGGACCTGACCACCGGATCGTTCCGGCACGGCTCGGCCGACCGCGATCTCTTCAACACGATTTCCGTCGGAATTCCAGGAACGGAAATGCCGGGAATCTTCTTCAACGGTCGCCAAATGTGGCAGTTGGTGGCTTTCGTGCGGTCGCTTAGCCATGGCCGCGCCGCCGAGCAGGCAACCGGAGATCCCCAGAAGGGCAGGGCGGTGTACGCGGCCAACGGCTGCTCCGGATGCCACCGGATCCGGGGCGAGGGCGGGCGCATGGGCCCCGACCTGAGCGACATTGGCGGGTCGCGCTCGCTGGCGCATCTCCAGACGTCGATTCTCAGTCCAGACGAGTCCGTGTTGCCGCAGCACTGGATGGTACGCGCCAAATCCAAGAACGGGAAGCCGATTTCAGGCATGCGCATGAACGAGGACACGTTCTCGGTGCAATTGATCGACCCTGCGGGCAATCTCGCCTCGTTCAACAAGGCGGACCTTGCCGAGTACGCGGTGGACCGGTCTTCCGGGATGCCGTCCTTCGAGGGCATGATCACGGGGGACGACTTCGAGAACCTGGTTGCGTACTTGGCGAGCTTGCGTTTGAAAGGAGCGGCCGATGCCACGGAATAGCACCATCCGCGTCGCCGCGCTGGTCGGATTCGTCGCGGCCCAACTCTGCGCGCAGGTTACCTACGAACGCATTCTGAACGCGGACCGGGAGCCGGGCAACTGGCTCACTTACAACCGCAACTACATGAGCCAGCACCATTCGCCCCTTGACCAGATCAACCGCGAGAACGTGGGCGACCTGGAACTGAAATGGGTCTTCCAGGCGAAGTCCCTCGAGAAATACGAGGCGACCCCCTTGGTGGTCGATGGCGTCATCTACACCGTCCAGATGCCCAATGATGTCGTTGCGCTCGACGCAATTACCGGCCGGAAGTTTTGGGAATACACACACATTCTCGACGGTAAGGTAAACGTCTGCTGTGGGCGCGTCAACCGCGGTCTCGCCATTCTCGGGGAGACCCTGTACATGGGCACGATCGACGGGAAGTTGGTGGCGCTGGATGCGAAGACGGGCGCAGTCGTTTTCACCAGGCAGATCGTCGACCCCAGCGGGGGCTATTCCCTTACGCACGCCCCCCTCGTACTGAAGGACAAGCTGATCGTTGGCTCCGCCGGCGGGGAGTACGGTATCCGCGGGTTCATCGCCGCGCTGGATCCCGGCAATGGCGACGAGCTTTGGCGCTTCAACACGATTCCGGGGCCAGGCGAACCGGGCCACGAGACTTGGTCGGGGGATTCCTGGAAGCGAGGCGGCGGCTCGATTTGGCTGACCGGTTCCTACGATCCCGACTTGAACCTGACGTACTGGGGAGTTGGCAATCCCGCACCTGACTGGAACGGCGACGTCCGGATGGGCGACAACCTCTACACGGATTCCGTTGTCGCGCTGAATCCGGATACCGGAGAGCTTGTCTGGTATTTCCAGTTCACTCCGCATGACGAGTGGGATTGGGACGCGGTCCAGATTCCGGTGCTTGTGGATCGCGAATGGGAGGGCAGGCAGCGCAAGCTGATGCTCTGGGCGAACCGCAATGGCTTTTTCTACGTGCTGGACCGCGAGACTGGGGAGTTTCTGCACGGCAAGAACTTCGTCAAGGTGACTTGGGCAAAGGGGTTGGATGAGAATGGGCGTCCGATCAGGGTCCCTGAAGCCTCGCCGACACGCGAGGGGGTCCGGGTCTGGCCCGCCGTCCAGGGGGGCACCAATTGGTATTCTCCGGCGTACAGCGAGAAGACCGGGTTGTTCTACGTCTCCTCGTGGGAGTACTCAAGCGTGTACCACAAGGGAGACCCGCTCTACACGCGCGGGAACCGCTACGTCGGCAGTCTGCCGCACGGCGTCTGGCCGGACACGATGAAAGACGATGCCGAGCAGCAAGGGCACGGCGCGATACGAGCGCTATCTCCCTTGACCGGCGACATGGAGTGGGAGTTCAAGATGACCGGGGTCGGCGAGAGCGGGATCCTCTCGACTGCCGGGGATGTGTTGATTTCCGGAAGCAAGGAAGGCTACATGCTGGTGCTGGATTCCTTCACCGGAGAGAACCTCATGTCGGTGAATCTCGGCGGTACAGTTGCGGCTTCCCCGATCACATTCACAGCCGGGGGTGAGCAGCGGATTGCTGCGGTCGCCGGCAATTCGCTGTTTGTATTCGGACTCCGTGACTGAGTCCGGTGTGCGCGGGTACGGCTGTTAGTCGTGCCCGCGACGCGCTTGACAACGCGATCGATGCGCTTTGCCTGGGAGTCGGGACCGTCACCCGCAAGCGGATGCTCAGACTCGGTGCTCTTTCCACCTGCCGCGCCGAAACAGGAAATACCCCACGATCGCCCAGGTTGCGCCGGCGATTACGACCGAGGCGTATATCCCCATCACGCCGATTCCCATCGGTTTCGCTAACCAGAAGCCCAGCGGTAGCTGCCAGCACCAATAGCACAGGAAGTTGATCCACGCTGGCGTCGCGGTGTCGCCGGCTCCGTTGAATGCCTGGCCGAACACCATCGAGAACCCGAAGAAGATGTAGCCTGAGCTCAGAATCTTGAGGCTTTCCACTCCACGCACGATGACTTCGGACTCGTCCGCGAAAACTTGGATAAGGGGGCTCGCGAACGTCCAGAAAATGATCGCGATTGCACAGAGCATCCCGAAGTTCACGAAACCCGTTCCCACGACGGCTCGCTCGGCGCGGTCGGGCTTGCCAGCTCCCAGGTTTTGACCGACCAGGGTGGCGGCGGCGTTGCTGACGCCCCAAGACGGCAGGATCGCGAAGTGAATCAAGCGGAGCGCGATCGTGAATCCTGCCAGCACAGCCTGTCCAAAGAGGGCGATGAGCCTCGTGACTCCCAGCCAGGCAGCCATTCCGACAAAGTACTGCACCATCGCCGATCCGGAGACTCGGACAAGCCTCCAGAACACATCCGGATCCCAGCGCATTGAAGCTCGATTCAGCGCGATGCGACCGTTCCCGCGAACCAGCATGACCAACTGGTAGACAACGCCTGTTCCACGTCCCACAGTCGTTGCGAGGGCGGCTCCGAGAAGACCGAGCCTGGGAAACGGCCCGATTCCGAAGATCAGCAGCGGATCCAGGGCAATGTTGATCAGGTTGGCGAGCCAAAGCGCTCGCATCGCCACAGCCGCATCGCCGGCGGCGCGGAATATGGCGTTGTTGAGAAACAGCAGAAAGATCGTGGTTGCTCCGGCAAATAACATTGCCGCGTAACTTGACCCCGCGATGATTGCGTCGGTACCTCCCATCCAGCCCAGCAGCTTCGGCGCGAGCAGCGCGCCGCACACGCTGATCGGAATGGCGCAAGTGACTCCCGCAAGGATGGCTTGCCACGCAGCTAGTCCGGCAGCTTCTGGATCTCCCTCGCCAATACGTCGCGCGACCGTCGCTGTTGTGCCCATTGACAGCCCCATCACGATCGCGAACACCAAAATGACCAGTGAACCAGTCAAGCCGACGGTCGCGACTGCGGCTGAGCCCAGCCTGCCGACGAAATAGATGTCCACAAGTCCGAACGTCGACTCCATGACGAGTTCAAGCATCATTGGGATCGCGAGCAACACGATCGCCCGGGTCAAGGGGATGGAGGTGTAGTCCTCGTGGGAGCCCCGGATCGCGTCCGGAACGGCGCTCCAGAGCGAATCCTCTGCCCGATCCGGATTGGTGCCCGCGCGCCAGTTGCTATGGTCTTGGTCCATGCCGGATCCCGAACTGACCAGACTAGCGACGGCTCGGAGCACCCATTGTTTCACAGGGTCCAGGAGGCTCGTTTTCGGGAATTTTGAGATCTCTCGGGCGGCTACGGGGATATGAGAGAGGATTCGTCCGACCGGATGGATTCCAATTGATCTTCGACGGGCATTAACCTAAGGGCTGGGAGATTGTCGGTAATGCATCGTTATTCGAAGCAGAACAGCGTTGTCACGGCGTTTGCCCTTGCACTGATGTTCAGTGGAGGATTGCGCGCCCACGATGAGCCGGTCGAGGTCTACTCGGCGGCCAGCCTCGACAAAGATTCGGCGGTCGCACCAAACTCCATCGCCATCATCGAGGGTGAGTTCGGAGACCGCACAACGCTGGCGCCGGGAGGCGAGCCGCAGAATGAGCTGGATTCAGTCACCGTTGTGGTTGAGGGCAGCGACGGCGCCGAAATGAGTGCGTCGCTGTTCTCGGTCGCACCGCGCGAACTGCGCATTCTGGTGCCGGACGTGCCAGTCGGAGATGTCCACCTCACCGCCAAGCGCGGGGAGGACGTTCTGGCCGAGGGTGAATTCCAAGTCCAAGCAGTCAGCCCGGGACTGTTCTCAGCCGCAGATACCGGTGGGGGTCTCGCAGACGGCCAAGCCTTGACTGTTGACTTCACCTCCGTATCGGTTCTTGTGTCGGACCTTGCGTACTTCAACCCCCACGATGGAAGCTATCGCTCCGTCCCGGTCAATCCGGCGGCCGACGGTGTCGTGCTATTCCTGAAGCTCCGCGGAACGGGACTGCGCGCCGCGTCAGAGATCAATCTGGCGATTGACGGAGTCTCAGTTCCAATCGTTGGCGGGGTCGGCCACGGCGCGCCGTCAGGCGTGGACGAACTCTACGTTGGCCCGTTGCCAGTTCACCTCATGAACAGCGAACTCGCCGACGTCGTGGTGACGGCCGATGGATTCAGCTCGAACACAGTCCAGGTGGCGATTACGGCGACAACCGGCGCTAGCGTCACGTTCAGCAACCAGATCTCCCGGCTATTCCAAGAGCATTGCCAGCAGTGTCATCGACCCGGAGAGGTCGCACCATTCTCATTGATCAACTATGCGGATGCGAGTGCATGGGCGACCAGCATCAAGCAAGTGGTCACGGACAGAATCATGCCGCCGTGGAAGCCGGTCGCCGGGCACGGGGAATTCGTGGGCGAGCGCCGACTGACCGAGGACGAGATTGAAATGATCGTGTCTTGGGTTGATGCTGGGTCTCCCGAGGGTGATTCAAATGACTTGCCGGAAGCGTTGGAATTCAACATTGACTGGACGCTCGGCGAACCGGACTTGATCCTCGAGACGCCGACCTATACGCCCAATCCCGACGTGGACGACGACTATCGATGCTTCAGCGCCACGATTCCTGACAGCATCGACGAGAGCAAGAGTATCACGGCAATTGAAGTCCGCCCTGGGAACCGGAACCTTGTCCATCATCTGATCCTGTACGGAGATCCGGTGGGAGAGTCGGTCGCGCTCGATGCAGCGGACGAAGACGAGTCCCCCGGCTACGAGTGCTTTGGAAGCGCTGGAATCAGCTTTTCCGGATTCACCCTCGGAGTGGAGTCGTACATCATGGGCGGATGGGCGCCTGGAACCCGACCCCAGGTCCTGCCAGAAGGCAGCGGGATCTACTTGCGCCGGGGCTCACGCATAGCCATCCAGGTCCACTATCACCCCAACGGGACCTCGCAGTCCGACACGACCCGAATAGGGCTTCACTTCGCGTCCGAAAGAACACCCCGGAACACAACTGTACTAACGGCGATCAACCGGGACTTTACGATTCCAGCAGGAGAGGAGCGATACGAGGTGACGGCCGAGTTCCAGTTGCAAAGCGTAGTCAACCAGGTTGTCCCGCCGGCGGTCGCTGCGCTACTGGAAGGAACAGGGGTGTTCCCCCTCGACATCACCGGCGTCATTCCGCACATGCATACCTTGGGCCGTGAGATCCGCATGGACAAGATCTCTGATGCTGGCGAATCGACGCCAATGGTGTACATCGACGACTGGGATTTCGACTGGCAGGATTGGTACACCTACGTTAATCCCGTACCACTCGAGCTGGACGACCGGCTCGTCGTGTCTGCCATCTACGACAACTCGGCAAACAACTCACGCAACCCCAACAGCCCGCCGATTGCCGTCGGATGGGGCGACGGGACTGCGGACGAGATGTGCATCGTCTTCTTCGCCGTGGACGTTCCCGACCTGTGCGCGCTGCCGCTGGGACTCTGTAGCAGTCACTAAGTGCTCCTCTGCCGCGCGGGGGCCAAGGTGCGTCCGCGACGCACGTGTGAGTCCTCAACGGCCTCTCAACTGGCCGTCGTGTCGGACCTAACTCCCAACGCCCGCATCTTGCGGTGCAGATTGCTGCGCTCCATTCCAAGCACTTCCGCGGCGCGAGTCACGTTCCCATTGGTGGACAGCAGAGTGCGCTCGACATAGTCCCGCTCATAGGCCTCGCGCGCCTCTTTCAAGCTTGCGAATCCATGTGACGCCGACCCGCCGCCATGGCGTCGGGCCCGCCGGCTGGGAATGTGCTCGGCTCCGATGTCCTGACCGGGATGGAGGATAACGATGCGTTCCATCAGGTTACGCAACTCGCGCACGTTACCGGGCCAACGCTGCGCGGTCAATGAGTCCACAGCGGATTCCAGGAGCTGTTTGGGCGTTCGCCCATACGCCTTCGAGAACTCATCCAGGAAGTGCTGGGCGAGCACGGGAATGTCTTCGACCCGGTCTCGCAGGGGCGGCACGTGGAATGGCACGACGTTGAGCCTGTAGAACAGGTCCTCTCGGAAATTTCCGTTCTCAATCTCTTCCTCGATGTTCTTGTTTGTCGAAGCGACGATCCGGGCGTCCACTTGCAGCGTCCTACCCGATCCGAGCGGCTCGAATCGTTGCTCCTCGATCACCCGCAGGACCTTCGATTGCGTCTTGAGACTCATGTCCCCAACCTCGTCAAGAAAGAGTGTGCCTCCGTCCGCCAGTTCGAACTTGCCGGTCTTGTCCTTCACCGCGCCCGCGACGGCCCCTCGGACATGTCCGAAGAGCTCGCTCTCGATGAGTTCTTCGGGGATGGCCGCACAGTTCATCTCGACGAACTGGCCATCAGCTCGCGGACTGGAGGCATGGATCGCATGGGCCACCAGTTCCTTGCCGCTGCCGCTCTCTCCGTAGATCAGGACACGTCCATTCGTGGGGGCCATCAGTTTGATCTGGCTTCGCAGGGCTTTCATTGGGACGCTGTCGCCCAAGATCCGGTACTCGGCGCTGGTCTGTGCCCTCAGTGCGGCGTTTTGCACCAGCAACCTCCGATGGTCCAGCGCATTGCGCACAGCCACGATCACTCTCTCGACGGAGAGGGGTTTCTCGAGGAAATCGAGGGCTCCCAGCTTGGTGGCCCGCACGGCAGTCTCGATATTTCCATGGCCGGAAATCATCAAGACGACCGGTCGTTGAAGCACCGGCAAGTCACCGATTCGGACCAAGACATCGAGCCCGTCGATTCCTGGCAGCCAGATATCGAGCAAGACGACCGGGATTGTCTCTCTTGCAAGCAATTCGAGGCACTGCTCTCCGCTCGCGACGGATTCGGCATCGTAGCCTTCGTCCTCAAGGACGCCGGTGAGAGTCTCGCGGATCCCTGGCTCGTCGTCGACTACCAGGACGCGACTTGACGAGGTTCTGCTCACGCCATTACCTCCTGCAGCTCCGCGACGCCGTAGCGAGCTGCGGGCAACTCGATAACGAAGCGAGTGCCCGAAGGTTCGTTGTCTTCGACCCGAATCGTGCCCCGGTGGTCACTGATGACGCTCCTGACGATCGCGAGCCCCAGGCCGGTGCCCCGACCCTTCGTCGAGAAGTACGGAACGAACAGCATCTCCTTATTGCTTGCCGAAATGCCGGGCCCGGAGTCTGCGACGGTCAGTTCGACCGTGCCCTCGTCAGGCCTGGTTCGTGTCGAAACACCGATCTGTTTCGCCCAGCTGTCTTGGAGCACCTCCGCGGCGTTGTCAATCAGGTTGATGATCACCCGCTTGATCGATTCCGGATCGATGTGCGCTGCCGCGATCCCGGGAGCCGTCTCGCACGAGAGTTCTATGCCCGGCAGCCGACCGTCGAACACGCCGACCGCATCGCGCACCACCGCGTTGAGGTCCGCGTTCTCTGGGTGGATTGCCGGAAAGCGCGCCAGGTCCGAGAATCTGTCGACCAATGCCTTCAGCGATTGCACTTCACGCTGAATCGTACTGGTCGCCTGCTTGAGCCGGTTGCGCATCTGCTCCCAGTCAGTGCCGCCATTCCGGTCGGAATACCGATCGAGCTGCCGGTCGATGCGCCCTGCCGCGAGCGCGACGGGGGTGAGGGGGTTCTTGATCTCGTGCGCCAGGCGCCGGGCGACTTCCTGCCACGCTTCGGACTGCTTGGCGTGCACCAGTTCCGTTGTGTCCTCCAGGACCACGACAAATCCATGCTGCCCATGGTCGGAATCCAGCGAGGACACAGTGATGCTCAAGTGCTGCGCCCGCCCGGACCGATCGACCTCGAAGTCCCGGCTGACGATTCCCCGCCGGCGGGCACTGCTGAACATGTGCTCGAAAGCCTCTTGGTCCTTCCCGTCAAGGATCGCTGTCACTGCTTCCAGCGACGACATCGAAGGGTCTGCGGAAAACCCACGCGCCGACTCGTTGAACTTGAGGATCTCGCGGTGCTCGCCGACAGAGATGACTCCCGGCGAGATGCTCTCGAGGATGGCATTGATCAATCGCCGGCGATCCTGGAGTTCAGCGTTGGCAGCGGCAAGGTCTTGATTGCTGCGTTCGAGCTGGCTTGTCTTTGCTTCAAGCGCCTGGCTCATGCTGTTGAACGACTGGACCAAGCTGGCCAGCTCATCCATGGCTTGTGGGTCGACTCGATAGTCGAGGTGACCGCCGGCGAGCTCTCCGGTGGCCGTGACGAGTGCTTCAATAGGCCTGGTTATTTGCTTGGAAGCGAACTGGGCCAGCCAGACAGCAAGGAACAGGACGAAGATTGTAACGAGGGCGAGGATGGAGGCGTATCCCCGCCACAGCAGCGGGCGGTTGGCCTCCAGTTGCTGCCATTCACGGACCTGGGCCAGCATGAATTCCTGTTCCGTCAGGATCGACGCGGGAATCCTGCGTCCGAGCGCTAGTGTTCCCGCCAGGCCATCCGCTGTCTCTATCCGGGTCGTTGCGAACAGCAAGTTCCCGACCACCCCGCTTTGGGGTGTGATGCTGCTGCTGTCTACGGCTAGCCGCATGGCATCCGGCACGGTCTCCTCGTCGATCGAGACCTCGACAGGAGCCAACTGACCGCTGGCCGGCGCTAGGATCAAGAAATCTGCACTTAGCTCACCCAGGAAGTCCCGCAGACCCTGCGACGGTTCTCCGGTACGCAGTACCGTGTTCGCGATCGGAGAGGATGCCAGACTGTTTGCTTCATTGCGCAAGCCGACCAGCAATTCCTCGCTTGCCCGCTCCATCAACCGTCCTGCGCTTTGCAGGATCTCGACGTTTGCTTGCGAGAACCATTTGTCGAAGTTTCGATTGAGCAAGGTGATTGAGAAGTAGACGTGCATCGCAATCGGCGCGAGGCTCAGGACGAGGACCCCTGCCACGAGCTTCGATATGACTCGCGATCCGAGCTTGCCCTTGCGGTACTCGACATACAGCTTGACGATATTTCGTGAGAGCAGGAATCCGAGCGCGATGGCCCCGAGCACGAGGCAGGTCGTGAGAGCCCACAGCACGTACGCGGCGGTCGGAGTTGCCGGGCGAAACCCCCCAAAATCGAGAGATGTCAGCCAGAAGCACAGCGCCAGAAGCGCCAACAGGACGATCCCAGAGGCGACCAGTGAAATCAACTCCCGACGCTTGATCAACTTACGGTTATTCTAGCGATTGATTGCGAATGCGAGGCATCAAGTAACTTAACGAGGTGTAATTCAAACGGGGCCAAGGTCCTCCCGATGGTCAAGCTGGAGTGCCGACTCGCGATTGGCCGCATTCGGCAATGAACCTGGCCCGGCTCAATCCACGGCGCGCACTCTGGTTCGAGACCTGCCTGCTCGGCACGCGAATTCGTCCGCCTCCCACCGCGAACGTCAAATCCCCCATCGACCACGGGAAGTCTCGGCCTCGGTGGTTCAACCCAACGCCCAGAAGTGTACGACTCCTTCACGCTGGCTCGTACAAGCGAGAAGCCTTTTCAGTCCAGGTTCTTGCCCGTGACTTGGCGGCAAATTCGCAGCAGGGGTGTCCTCGCACCGGATGGATCCGTTTGCTCTGGACCCAATGGCAGCTCAGCCGGCGGTTGTCGGGGCCCTGGCCTGGCACTCTGCCGAGTAGTCCAGAACGGCAGCCTTGTCGTATCCGAGCTCGGTCAGAATCTCGGCCGTGTGCTCGCCAACTTCAGGCGGGACACTCCGCAAGGGGGGGCGTTCGCCATCGATGCGGATCGGCAACTTGAGATCACGGTATCCGGGAATGGTGGGATGGGCCTGGGGTTCGAAGATCCGGTTTGCCCGCACTTGCGGATCGTTCACGACTTGGTCGATGTCCTGGATCGGCGAGCAGGGAACACGGTGGGCCTTGAGCAGCCTGTCCAGTTCGGCTGTCGTTAGTTGTCCGGTTCTTGAGGAGAGCAGTTTCCGGAGAGCGTCGCAGTTCTTCACGCGCGAAGGATTGTCCGCAAATCTTGGGTCGTCGGCCGCCTCCGGAATCTCCAGGGCTTGGCAGAGGCGCGCGAAGATCCCGTCGTTTCCACCGCAAATCATCAGCTCTCCATCCGTGGTGGGATAGGCCTCGTACGGAGCGACCATCGTCAGTCCGGTGCCCATTCGACGCGGCACCTGGCCGCTAGCGAGATAGGTCATCATGTGGTAGCCGATCCAGCCAAGGGCGGTGTCCAGCAGGGAACACTCTACATGTGATCCCACGCCTTCGAGATCGCGTTTTCGCAGGGCGGCCAGGATGCCGAGAGCAATCAGATTGCCGGAGCCGATGTCCACGACCGAGCCTCCCACCCGTGCTGGCGGGCCATCTGCCTGCCCTGTGATCGACATGATGCCGCTGTATGCCTGAAGTAGCGGATCGTAGCCCGGAGTGTCAGCGTATGGCCCCTCGGATCCATAGCCGGTAAGCGACGCGTAGATCAGCTTCGGATACTTCTGGCGCACAGCCTCGTAGCCGAAGCCGAGCCTCTCCATGACACCTTGGCGGAAAGCCTGCACGAGGACGTCCGTGCGAGCAATCAGCCGATCCATGATTTCGCGTCCAGATGGGGACTTCATGTCCACCACGATGCTCCGCTTGTTGCGGTTGAAGGCTAGAAACAGGGGCGCATTGTCGCCCCAGAACGGGGGCCCCCACTTGCGGGCTGGGTCCCCGTCAGGGGGTTCCACTTTGATTACATCGGCACCGAGGTCGCCCAAGACCTGGGTGGCTTGCGGTCCGGCGATGTTTTGAGACAGATCCAAAACGCGGATACCATCGAGCATCATTCCGTTATACCGCCCTGCTGCCACGATGGTGTGTCCCGACGCTTGGCGTCGAAGACTCGGCGGAGTCTAGGTCAGGATCTCTCGGATCACTTGTCCGTGGACATCGGTCAGGCGCCGGTTGATTCCGTTGTGGTACCAGGTCAACCGCTCGTGGTCCAATCCCAGCAGATGTAGCATCGTGGCGTGAAAATCATGGACGGTGGTCACATTCTCGACAGCTTTGCCACCGAAGGCGTCGGTTGCTCCGTAGCTGATGCCGCCTCGGATTCCGGCACCGGTGAACCAGACCGTGAAGGCATTCGGGTTGTGGTCGCGTCCGACCGTGCCTTCTTGATGGGTAGGCATTCGGCCGAACTCGGTAACCCAGACGACCAGGGTGTCATCCAGAAGCCCCCGACCACGCATGTCCCGCAGGAGCCCGGCAGTCGGCTGGTCCAGGATCGGGCAGTGGCGCTCGTAGTCGGCCTTGAGGGTCTTGTGCGCATCCCAGTTCAGAAGGCCGTCGACCCCGGACGCACGCGAGGCGCAGAACAGGCTGACGAACCACACGTCCCGTTCCAGGAGCCTGCGGGCAAGCAGGCAGTTCCGGGCGTAGGCCGCCTTGAGAGGATCCGCGTCGTCTGCACCGTACAGGTCAAGGGTCGCCCTGGACTCTTTCGAAAGGTCCGTGACCTCCGGAGCAGAGAGTTGCATGCGAGCCGCAAGCTCGTAAGAGGCGATGCGGGCTCCTAGTTCCTCTTCCCCGGGATGCTGCTCTGCATGAGTCCGGTTCAGGTACCCCAGGAAGTCTCGCGTGTCGGCGTCCTGCCGAGCTGGCACGCCGAGCGGCCGGTCGAGGTTGCGAATCGGTGCTTGGGCGTTGAACACGATCGCTTGGTGCTCGGCCGGGAGGAAGCCGGCTCCCCAGTTCGCCGGGCCTGCGGGAGGGATGCCCCGGATGTCGGGGATTGCGACATATGTCGGCAAGTCATTGTTCGCCGACCCGAGTGCATAGCCAACCCACGAACCGGCGGATGGAAACCCTTCGAGGGAAAAGCCGGTGTTGAGCAGCACGCAAGCTGGTCCGTGCGTGTTGGTCTTCGACTGCATGGAGTGGACGAATGCGATGTCATCCACCAATCCGCCCAGGTGCGGCAGCAGCTCGGTAACCATCTTGCCGCTTTGCCCGCGGGGCTTAAACTCCCAGGGCGACCCCATTAACGCACCGTTCTTGCCTTGAAAGGTGACGGCGTCCATGGCGGCCGGAGCGGCCTCGCCCGACCGCTTCTGCAACTCCGGCTTGTAGTCCCAGAGGTCGATGTGAGAAGCCGCTCCAGGGCAAAAGATCTGAAGGACACGTTTGGCCTTCGGCTCGAAGTGCGGCTTCGTTTGCGCCGAGCCCGCGCGGGGCAACAGTGTCGCCAGCGCAACGCCGTGCAGGCCGGAGACAAAGTCTCCCAGCATATCTCTGCGAGTTGGCAGCATTGGCATTCCTTGCAGACCGCGGTTGCTCTAAGGATAGATCAGCCGCAGCACTGGCCCCGGGCCTCTCCCCAATGCCAGTGTCCGTTCACGGGACCAGCGTTGGATCATGAGTCGAGCCGGTAGCAGTCGAGTAGAAACCACAATCGCTCCGCGGGGGCCGGTTCGTGGTGGTGGCGGCAATGGCTTGACAGGTTCTTGCCCTTGGCAGGTCGACTCGACAGTGGCTCTCGGTATCCGGCGCTTCACCCCATCGCTTGATCGTCGGTCAGGCCTTGCGAGTCGCCCGTCGCCTCGGGATTGGGGAATTCAGCGTGAGATCCGAATCACCGGCAATCCATAGTGAGGCCGGCCGGCCGCTCCGGGGCCTAACCGGACCGGGGTCCTGCAAGAGCTCTGGCTGGGACAGTGAAAAGTCCATGGCATCGTTTGCAGAAGCCTCGTCCGCAGGGTCCCAGCTCCCTTCGGCTCGCTCGAATCGCATTTGTTGAGCCCGGACACCGAGTGCGGGTTCCGCGCCCGCCGCCAGCCTCGACTGACCGACTTGCTGGAACGAGCGGTTCTCGCGCACCTTGCGCTGAAAGTTTCCCGGATCGAGCTTGGTGTTCCAGACTGTCTCGTAGACGTTCCGGAGCTCGCTGATCGTGAATTCCGGTGGGCAGAATCTCGCGGCAAGCGCGGTGTATTCCAGCTTCGCCCGAACGCGCTCCAAAGCGTCTCCTACGATCGCCTCGTGATCGAATGCCAACTCGATGTCACCTTCTTCGACCTGTAATACTCGCACGAGTTCCGCATGTGCAGCGTCGCTTCGCCCCAGCGGGGCAGGGAGTGTGGAGCAAGCTCCCCAGTAAGCGACCGTGACCACTCGCATGCGCGGGTCGCGGCCCGGCGAACCGTAGCTGCGCAGCTGTTCCAAGTAGACGGAGTCTTCGGTGACTCCCGTCTCTTCTGCAAGCTCCCTGGCTGCCGCAGCATCCAGGTCTTCGTCGGGTAGAACGAAACCGCCGGGCAGGGCCCAAGCGCCGGCGAACGGCTCGACTCCCCGCTGGATCAGGACGATACATAGCTCGTCCCGGCGAATTGCGAACAGCGCCACGTCGACCGTGACCGCGACTGGGGGGTAGTCGCGAGGGTTGTAGTCCCTACCGCCATCGGATCTCATTCGACACCTCCCATTTCAAAACCGGTACGCCTGTAATGCCGCTCTCGACCCCCACTTGAGCAACCGCTGGCGACGGACCAAGAAAACTTCTAGCGACTTATTGACAGTATCACAATAACCCGCTAGACTTATTGTCAAGTTGATAATATCAAATCAACAATAACTGCTGGAGCAAATGTACAGGAGCAAAATCATGACCAACAGCGCACATCTTCCCAATCTTGAAACGGCTGCCATTGGCAGTCCGATTACGCGGCTCGGAGTGTCCTTCTTTCCCGTCTACTTGATGGGGAGTGACCTTCCGGAAATCTCTACTGGGAGGGATTCGGGCCTCCGCATTGAGGAACTGGACGACCCTGCCGTTCCGACTCTGGTGGCGCACAACCCCACTCGCAAGCCGGTCTTGGTAGTCGAGGGCCAGCACTTCCTGGGCGGCAAACAGAATCGCACGATCAACGGAACGGTTCTGGTTCCGGGGATGACCAAGCTAGAGATTCCGGTCTCGTGTCTCGAGCAGGGACGCTGGGGACGAGCCGAGGCGTATCGGCAAGCCGAGACCTTCGCTCCTCGCAGGGTGCGCCTGCGGAAGGAAGAGTCCGTCAACCAGTCGATGCGCGACAGCGGGTCTCGGCAAGGTAATCAGGGAGCGGTCTGGGACGAGGTCGAAGACGTGCTGTGCGCCGCGGGAACTCATTCCGAAACGTCGGCCGCGTCCGTCATCGACGATGTGTATCGCCGTGAGAGCGGTCGGGGCGAGGCGGTTAAGGATCTAGTTCGCCGTGGACCGCTTCCCCGTCAGAGCGGGATCGCCGTCGCTCACGGGCGGTGGGTAGCGGCGATCGAGCTGTTCGGCTCGCCGGATTTGCTCAAAGCGCACTGGGAAGCCCTAATCCGGTCGTATCTGCTTGAGAGCGTCACGATCCAGGGACGCCCCTCCCCGACGAGAGTGCTGTCAATCATCAGGCGGTTCGGAGCGCTCAAGGCACGGAGTGCGCCGGGAGTCGGGCTCGGAACGGACCAGCGGGTAGAGGACCGGAGGATCGTGGGGCAAGCGTTGACACTCGACGGGACGATCGTGCATGGCAGCGCGTTTGCTCGTTCCGCTCTTGACTTGGTGTAGCCCGCGGAGCCGATGATCATATGACCACGCGTGATGCTCCGCTGCTGGCTGCCCCGGCGCAGTCTCCGGGGAGGGGCTTGCGCGCTGCCTGAAGAATGGAGTCTGGCAGGGGTCCTCGCGACGCCGTTGCCGGGCTCCTCGTTCTCGCCCCGGAGGGAGCCGGCTCGGTTCTAGAACACGTAGAGGAATTCGTTCGCGTTCAGGAGCGCCCTGCCAAGCGGTGCGAGCCCGTGCTCCGCGACAAACGCAGTGGCTCTCCTCACCTCATCTACCGTTGGTTCACGGGCGAATACAATTTGCCATGCTTCAGAAATCTGGTCCGGGGGATTCTCGCCCGCCCGGTCTCTGACGCGGTCGGCAAACGCATTGGCCTGATCGAGGACGAAAGCGTTGTTCAGGAGGCTGAGTGCTTGAAGCGGGGAAGTGGTCGCGATCCGTTTGGGCGCGGGCAGGGAAGTGTCAGGGCAATCGAACTCCCCTAGCAGCGCCGGCTTCACCGAACGCGCATGCTGGTGGTACACCGATCGCCGGTAGGTGTCGGGAGAGAAGTCCTCAAGCGGGTAGTACGTGGCGACATTGTCCACTGTGTACCGGTAAAGCCTGAACCCCGGACCGCCCATCCGGAGATCCAAGTTGCCGCTCGCCAGCAAGATCGAGTCCCGTAATTCCTCGGCTTCCAGCCTCCTAGGTGGATAGCGCCACAGATACAAACCGTCTCGGTCGACCCTCGCGGCATCCGCGCGAAAGCTGCTCGACTGACGGTACGCCGCCGACATGACGATTTCGCGATGCAAGGGCTTTAGCCGCCAGCCGTAGCGATGCACCAGTCGTTGTGCAAGCCAGTTCAGCAGTTCCGGATGCGACGGCTCGCCTCCGTTGATGCCGAAATCGCTGGGATTGCGCACGAAGGGCTGTCCAAAGTGGCGCATCCAGACACGATTGACGATCACGCGGGCGGTCAGGGCGTTCTTGTCGGACGCGATCCACTCAGCGAGCGCGATCCGCCGTTTCGACTCCGGAGCGTCGAGGGCGAGCTTGAAGCCGCCTACGAGGCCCTCCAGAGTGGTCAAGCTTCCAGGCGCCACTTCCTCGCCCCTGTTCATCGGGTCGCCACGGACCATCACGAACGACGAGTCGTCCGGCTGCTCGAAATTCCCCAGAAAGGCGCGACGGGGTTTCGGCAGTTTCCCTAGCCGCGCTTGCGCCACGCGACGCCGCTCTACGAGCGCTTCCCATTCCTGCTTCTCCTTGGCGCTGAACACGGCGTCAAGCAACAGTTTTTCGCGGGCCTCGTCCGAGAACGGCAGCCGGCCTTGCGACGACGCGACGGTCGACCAGGACTCGCCGTCGGTTGAGACCTCGATCGTGTAGCGCTCGGGCTGGGATCTGGCAAACCTGCCGCCGAAACCGCCCAAACGGTCGGAAGACCATTCGACCCGGCCTATCCTCTCCACGTGGGGAAGTTCCACCTGGACCCAAGCAGGCAGCCCGCTGCCAGAGATCCAGCGCTTGTCGTACTTGCCATCCACGAGGTTGGCAGGAGTGTATGTGTCCGAACTGGCTGCGTCCTCGCGGGCTGCGTTGGCGCTTGCCTTGGCTCCGAGGGCAACATTGCGAGGACTCGACCCGACTGTCCAAACGGAGAATTCGTCCAGATCGACTTGGAGCCGTCCGGTTGTGGAGCCGGTGATCGACATGCGCACAATGCGGGCATCCACGGGCTCAAACGACTCTGACGTGCCCGCTTGGTCTACGGAGGGCCGGTATTGCCCCAGGATTTCATCACGTCTTGCGTCGATCCGCCCCTTGGCACCTAGCTTGAGGCGCTCCAAGCCACTCTCCGCCAACTCGATCTCTTTCTCAAGCGAGGCAGCAGCCTGGCTGGCAGCGGCCACACGCTCAGGTTCATCCCAGACCCTCTCGCCGTGCCAGACTCCCGCGAAGGCAGATTGCATCCGGTAGTAGTCCGTCGTGCGAATCGGATCGAACTTGTGGTCATGGCAACGTGCGCAATGCACGGTCAGGCCCAGGAAGGCCGAAGCCGTGCCCATGATCATGTCGTCTAGGTGGTTGGCGCGCTTCTGGGCTTCACCGGCCGGGTTCCTGATGCCCACGGTGTCGTGCGGCCCGGCCACAAGAAAGCCGGTGGCGGCTTGGACCTCGGGATCAGACGGTCCGAGTTGATCGCCCGCAAGTTGCTCGAGGATCATGCGATTGAAGGGCTTGTCCTCGTTGAACGAACGAATCACCCAGTCGCGATAGGGCCAAGCGTTGTTGCGAAGGTGATTCTGCTCGTAGCCGTTGCTCTCGCCGAATCGCACAACGTCCAGCCAGTGGCGTCCCCAGCGCTCGCCGTATGCCGGTGCTGCCAACATCGCGTCGACCAGCTTTGCGTACGCGTCCGGGTCCGGATCGTTGACAAAGGCCTGCACTGTTTCTGCCGCTGGCGGCAAGCCGTGTAGATCGAAACTCAGGCGACGAACGAGTGTACGGCGATTGGTCTCCTCAGAGGGCATGAGGCCCTTCTCTTGCATCGCTGCTAGCAGGAACGCGTCGATGGATGTGCGGCCCCAATCGCCCGCAGCTGTCGGCACCGCACTCTCGGTTAGTGGCAGGAACGACCACCACGTTCTTGCGGGCCCTTCATCCACAACCGCGGAATCGTCCTGGGCACCTGCCGCAATCCATCGACGCAGGATCTCGATTTCCTCCTCGGTCATTGGATCGCCTGCTGGCGGCATCACGGGTTTGTCGCCGGCGACTTTCTCCAGGAGCAAGCTGCGGTCGGGTTCGCCAGGTGCAATCGCGGCACCGCTCTCGCCGCCGCGAAGCAAGTCAGCGACCTGGCCCATTCGCAAGCCTTTCTGAGCGTTTGGACCGTGATGGCAGACCGTGCACCGTTTCGACAGAATTGGGGCCACGTCGCGGGTGAAGCTGAGATCACTCGACTGGCCCAGGGCCGAACCGAAACCCACAGCCGAGCCAAGCGCCACCAGCAGTCCGAGCTTGCGCAGGCAAGTGGCAAGCTGTGGCAGCGATCGCAAGTCAGCTTCCATCCGCGCTTCTATCATGCGACGGCCGGAGGTGACTTCGCTAGATCGGATCCCAGCCGTTTTCGCACCCGAGCGGGTATTTCTCGTCTTAGCCACCAATGATTTGGTTCCGACAACCGTTGCCGCGTCGAATTTGTGTGAATGAGGAATCCACATTCCCAATTCTTTCTGCCTATCGCGCATTGGAGGGGTCTCTTGAGAACACGCGTGTCGTCAATGCGCAGCAAGTTGCGGTCTTCTCCAGCGCAGTCCCGGGAACCGGGAGAAATCCCCGTCGATGGTCACCCACTCCGCCCCCGATTCGATTGCGAGCGCTGCGAGGAAGGCGTCTGGAACCAGGTTCCCCCTGGCTTCCGATTCCCGGCACAGGGCAGTGAAGATCGTCCAGTGGCGAGGCCCGGGAAAAACGGGGACGCAATGGTCCAGGTCTCTGATTCCGCTGGCAAACGCCATGGCGTCCCCGACGGGGCTGGGAATCTTGAAGATTCGAGGGTGGGTTACGACTCGAATGAAGCTGCTCAGCACGAGATCGGATATCGCGAATGCCGCCGGGCCATTGACAGTCGCATCCAGCCACAGCCGGCATCGTCCGTGGTCCGGGGTATCGTCTCGGTAGGCGCACACGAGGACATTCACGTCAGGAAGGTCCATCTGCCTTTTCCATGACCTCCAGCAGCGAAGCCGAATCCGCAATGTCCACGCCCGGCTGGAGGCCGGATCCATGGAACACGGGCAACTCGATGTGGTTTCCACGAGCTGACCGGCGTCTCGACAGCGATTCGCGCAGGGCATCATGGATGACCGACGTCAACGTGCATCCAGTATCGGCGGCCAGACGCTTGAGGTCTTTCATGAGAGCGTCGTCGAGATTGATCGTAGTTCTCACGCATAAAAGCATATCCACCATATGTTTTGATGTCAATCGGACGGTGGCATCGACGGATGGCGGCTCTGCCTGCAACCTTTCCCTCGGTGAATCGTACGGAAACAGTCACGCTATCAAGGACAAGCCCCGGTGCTTCGGACTGCGCGTTGCGGTCGAGGCGACCTCAGCGCCATTGGTGTTTGCAGGGATCCAGGCACGACGCTCGGTAGACTGAATCGAGATGGCCTTCCGCCTGGATTCGGACTATGTTCCCAGAGGGGATCAAGGTGCCGCCATTGAGCAACTCGTCGACGGCGTGGCAGACGGCGACGCCCATCAAGTCCTGCTTGGAGTGACCGGTTCCGGCAAGACCTACACGGTTGCGAAAGTCATCGAGGCACTGCAGCGCCCCACGCTTGTTCTGGCGCACAACAAGACCCTTGCGGCGCAGTTGTACCACGAGTTTCGGACATTCTTTCCCGACAACGCCGTCGAATATTTCGTCAGCTACTACGATTACTACCAGCCCGAAGCGTACATGCCGGCCAGCGACACCTACATCGAGAAGGAAGCGACTGTCAACGAGGATCTCAACAAGCTGCGCCTCGCGGCGACCAAGTCGCTTTTTGAACGCCGCGACTGCTTGATCGTTGCCAGCGTGAGCTGCATCTACGGCCTGGGATCGCCGGACGCCTACTACGACATGCTGCTGATGCTTGAGAAAGGGCAGCGCATATCCCGTCGCGAGATCGCCCGGCAACTGGTCAAGATCCTCTACAACCGCAAGGACGGCGGAGACTTCGAACGCGGATCGTTTCGCATGATCGGAGATATTGTCGAGGTCTTCCCGCCGTACGACGACTACCCCTACCGAATTGAACTCTGGGGCGACGAGGTGGATTCGCTCTCCCAGTTCGATCCCTTGTTCGGCACTGTCCGCCAGACTTACTTGCGGCTGCCGATCTATCCGGCCAGCCACTACGTGATGTCCGACGAAACGATGCTCGGAGCCATCGACAGCATCATCGAGGAACTCGACTGGTGGTGTGGGTCGCTGAGGGCCGAGGGGAAACTGCTGGAAGCGCAGCGCCTCAGCCAGAGAACCCAGTTTGATGTCGAGATGATGCGAGAGATCGGGTACTGCCACGGCATCGAGAACTACTCCCGCCACTTCTCTGACCGCAAGCCGGGCGAGCCGCCACCGACCTTGCTGGACTACTTTCCCCACGACACGCTGCTCTTCGTGGACGAGAGCCACCAGACCATCCCCCAGTTACGGGCGATGTACCATGGCGATCGGTCGCGCAAGGATCGCTTGGTCGAGCACGGGTTCCGCCTCCCAAGTGCGCTGGACAACCGGCCACTGAAATTCGAGGAGTTCGAGGAAAGAACTTTTCAGCTCGTTTATGTTTCAGCTACGCCGGGCCCCTACGAATTGACCAAGTCGGCGGGGGTCATCGCGGAGCAGGTGATCCGACCGACCGGGCTGCTGGATCCCGAGGTCGAGATTCGGCCGGTGAAGGGGCAGGTCGATGACCTGCTGCGCGAGATCCGGGTCCGCGCCGAGGCCGGAGAGCGAATTCTCGTTACCACGCTGACAAAACGGATGGCCGAGGACCTGGCGGAATACTATGCGGAGGCCGGGGTCAGGTGTCGCTACCTGCATTCCGAGGTGGATACATTGGAGCGCGTCAAGACCCTGCGGGACTTGAGAAGAGGCGAGTTCGACTTGCTGGTTGGCATCAACCTGCTGCGCGAAGGTCTTGACTTGCCTGAGGTTTCACTGGTTGCGATCCTTGACGCGGACAAGGAGGGCTTTCTGCGGTCGGCCGGCTCCCTGATCCAGACCATGGGCCGTGCTTCGCGCAATGTCCACGGCAAAGCACTTCTGTACGCGGACCGGGTCACCGACAGCATGAAGCACGCCATCGACGAGACGACAAGGCGGCGGACGCTGCAGCAGAGCTACAACGATGCCCACGGCATCACCCCGGAGTCCATTGTCAAGCCGATTGATATGACTCTCGCGCGCATCGTAGACGCCGATTATGTCGACGTGCCGAAGGATGCGCCGGAAACTGGATTGCCTCAGACTCGCGAGGAATACGAGGGCTTGCTCGCACAGCTAGAGGACAACATGCGGCAAGCGGCTCAGAAGTTTGAATTCGAGAAAGCCGCTCAGATTCGCGATCGCATCCGTGCCATGAAGGACGAGAGCCCGTTCTCCGTGCTGTCCCCCGCGGTGGGCTGATTGCCAGATCCAGAGGATCTTCTTCGTTAGGTCAGACCTATACTGGGAATGTCGGAGCAGCTGAATGAGTGATGGGAAATCAGTGTTGCTCGGGGTATCCGGAGGCATAGCTGCCTACAAATCAGCCGAGATCGCGCGTGCGTTGCATGTAGACGGGTACCGGGTGCAAGCGGTCATGACGCGGGCCGCTACGAAGTTCATCACGCCCCTCACACTCGCTTCCTTGACCGGCAACAAGGTCATCACCGACCTCTTCGCCGATGCATCGCCGGACGAAACGCTGAGCAGCGCGATCGAGCATATCGAGGTCGCGCAGTCTGCGGACCTGCTGCTCGTTGCCCCCGCGACCGCGGATGTCCTCGCGAAGTTCGCGCTCGGACTCGCTGATGATTTCCTGAGTACAGCGCACCTGGCGTTCGAGGGGCCGCTGGTATTGGCGCCGGCCATGAACACGCGCATGTGGGAGCATCCGGCCACTCGGGAGAACCTAGCGCTGCTTCGCTCCAGAGGCGCCCGGATCGTGGATCCGGACTCGGGGGAGCTGGCATGTGGGACTGTTGGCCCCGGTCGGTTGGCCGATCCGGCCCTGATTGCCGGTGCCGTTCGAGATGCGCTGCGTGAGGACGACGACCTCCATGGCGAGTGCGTCTTGGTCACTGCTGGCCCCACGCGGGAGGCACTTGACCCGGTACGTTTTCTGTCGAATCGCTCAAGCGGTCGAATGGGTTTTGCGATCGCCGAGGCGGCAGCGCGGCGCGGCGCGAAAGTGATTTTGGTGGCTGGTCCTGTCGGTCTTCCCACACCTCAGAGTTGCGAGCGTATCGATGTTGTCAGCGCAGAGGAAATGCACGACGCGGTAATGAGCCGGTTCGACGAATCCACAGTTGCTGTGATGGCAGCGGCGGTTGCGGATTATCGTCCTAGGTCTACGTCCCCGCAAAAGCTCAAGAAGCGCGACGGAATCCCGGCGGTTGAACTCGAAGAGACACCGGACATCCTGCGGTCTGCCGGAGAGCGGAAGGGCCAACGCGTCTTGATCGGCTTCGCTGCCGAGACCGAGGGCTTGGAGGAAAACGCACGGCACAAGCTGCTGGCCAAGGGATGTGACTTGATCGTTGCCAATCCGGTTGGCGGATCCACGGGCTTTGACGTGGACCGGAATCAAGGCCTTCTTCTGTCGATAGATGGTGATGTTGTTCGATTGGATCCCATGAGCAAAGGTCGAATGGCCGAGCGGATTCTAGACGCTACGGCGGAACTCCGGCGGCGAAAGGCCGCTTGAAGTAGCCCAACGGCGATGTCGGATTCGGTCCGCAGGTATTTGGAGTTCTACAGGGACCTCGGTATCGGGGAAGTATTCATCGACAACGATCTGGCGGTCCAGACCGGAGCGAAGTCGGATACGGCGTCGGCTCTTCGAGTGATTCAGGACGACATTGGCGATTGCACGCGGTGCAAGCTCCATTCCGGACGCAACAGCATCGTATTCGGAAGCGGCAATCCCGCAGCCGACTTGGTGTTTGTCGGGGAGGGTCCGGGCGCGGACGAAGACCAGCAGGGCCTGCCGTTCGTAGGCAGGGCAGGGCAGCTCCTGACGAAGATGATTGATGGCACTGCCGCAAAGATCGGCCTGCCGGTTCGTCGGCCGGATGTCTACATTTGCAACGTCGTCAAGTGCCGCCCGCCCAACAACCGAACGCCAGAGAACGAAGAGATGGAAATCTGTGGTCAGTTTCTCGCGCGGCAGATCCAGGCCATCCAGCCGAAAGCGATCTGTGTGCTCGGCGGCACGGCTGCGAAGGCCCTTCTGAGAACGGCGACGGGAATCACGAAGCTCCGCGGCAATTGGCAGGAGTGGGGAGACATCCCGGTCATGCCGACATACCATCCGTCGTACCTGCTTCGCAGCTACAACCCCGATGCGAAACGGCAGGCGTTTCAGGACCTTAAGAAGGTCTTCGACTTCGTCTACAGATAGCTGCCAGCGCTCAACGCTCGACCCGTCCCGATCCGCCTCCGCGCATCAGGCCCATCACTTCCGCTGCCGAGAAGCGATTGAAATCACCGGGCACGGAGTGCTTGAGGCACGATGCAGCGACCGCGAATTCAAGCGCCTGGCCCAGATCGTCCGGGAAGAGGTGCAAGCCACCAATCAGACCGCCCGAGAACGAGTCGCCACCGCCCACCCGGTCAATGATGTGTGTTATCTCGTACTTGCGGCTGAGATGGAAGTCCGTGCCGTCGTGGACGCACGCCGACCAGCCATTGTGGGAGGCGGACACGGACTCCCGAAGGGTGATGGCCTGCATCTGCAGGTTGGGGAACTCCGCGAGCATTTTCTGCGCGAGCTGCTCGTAACGGTCCACGTTCAGGGTGCCCGATTCGACGTCCACGTCCTCAACGGAGATCCCAAGCGACTTTTGGCAGTCCTCTTCATTGGCGATGCCGACATCGACATGGCGCACGATCTCGGCCATCACCTCGGGCGCGGTCTTGCCGTACTTCCACAGTTTCTTGCGGAAGTTGTAGTCGCACGAGACCGTTATGCCTTTCTGCTTGGCCGAACGGACTGCTTCGAGCGAGAGATCGGCGCAACCCTGGTTTAGTGCCGGGGTGATGCCCGTGATGTGGAACCACGTGGCGCCTTCGAAGACGGCATCCCAGTCGAAGTCACCGGGACCGGCTTTGGCGATGGAGCTTGCGGCGCGGTCATACAACACCTTGGAGGGGCGCTGGTTGGCTCCGGTCTCGAGAAAGTAGATGCCCACCCGGCCAGGCTTGCGAACAATCGGGCTGCAGTCGACACCCGAGCTTCGCAGGTGGGCGATGCACCCGTCCGCGAGGAAGTTGTCGTCTGGCAGGGCAGTGACGAAAGCGCTCGGAATGCCGTAGTTCGCGGTCGACACGGCGACGTTTGCCTCTCCGCCTCCGAAGGTCGCCACGAACATCGGGGATTGCAGCGGACGCTCAAGATTCGGGGGGGCGAGACGCAGCATGATCTCGCCGAATGTCACCACTCTGGCCATGATTCAATCTTTCCTGGGATAATCCGCGGGGGCGACGGATCTAAATTGTCAGCGTATCACTTTGGCTAATCCGCGTTCTTCAGAGGGACCGGTCGACAAGGCCAGGCCGGTTCCCGGCCAAGGGCGAGCTTCCTTGCCGGGCCGAGACTCACCTGCGACGGATCTGCAGGGGCCTTCCGTGCCGGGAACCCCAAGTACCGACGGACATCTGTGTTCCGCCAGCCGTCACGCGAGCAGTTTCTCGATCACTCGGCCGCCCACGTCCGTGAGTCTGAAATCTCGGCCCTGGTACTGGAATGTCAGCTTTGTGTGGTCCAACCCAAGCAAGTGCAGGATCGTGGCCTGAACGTCGTGCACCTCGACCGGGTCCTTCGTGATGAAGAACCCCAGCTCATCGACTTCCCCGATTGTCTGACCGGTCTTGATGCCACCGCCTGCGAACCACATCGGGAAGTTCTCGATATGGTGGTTGCGGCCGGGGGACTCCTTGACTTCACCCATTGGGGTGCGGCCGAACTCGCCGCCCCAGATGACCAGGGTGTCGTCGAGCAAACCGCGCTGCTTGAGATCGGTCACCAGGGCCGCGCAGGCTTGGTCCACATCCAGCGCCACATCGTCAAGCTTTTCGGCGAGATTGTTGTTGCGGTTGCCATGATGGTCCCATCCGGTGTGATAGAGCTGGACAAAGCGCGTCCCCCGTTCGATCAAGCGCCGCGCGATCAGGCAATTGTTGGCGAAGGTTGAGTTTCCCGGTGTAGCGCCGTACATTTGCAGTGTTGCCTGGCTCTCCGTACTCAGATCCATCAGTTCTGGCCCGCTGGTCTGCATCCGATGCGCCATCTCGTACGAGGCTATGCGCGTCGAGATTTCTGGGTCGCCGACTTCAGCCAGATGAGCCAGATTGAGATCGCGGATCGTCTCGATGCGCTCTTGCTGGCTACTCGCAGAGAACCCCGGCGGGCTCGAGAGGTTGGGAATGGGGTCGGCTGAGCGAAGGAACTCAACGCCCTGGTAAGTTGAGGGCAAGAAACCGCTGCCCCAAATGTTCGCGCCGCCCATCAGGTTGCGCTCCCCAGTTCGGAGCACTACGAACGCAGGCAGGTTCGACGACTCGCTCCCTAGGCCGTACGTGATCCACGAACCCATGCTGGGGTGACCGTAGCGCGTCGAACCTGTGCTCAAGAACATCTTGGCGGGCGCATGATTGAAGTTCTCGGTCTTCAACGAATGGACCAGAGCGAGGTCGTCGACTATCGAAGCCATGTGGGGGAAGACCTCCGAGACCCACGCTCCCGATTCCCCATGCCTCTGGAACTTGCGTTGCGGGCCCAAGAGCTTGGGCCGCTCTTTGGTGAATTGTTCCATGAAGGCGAATCGCTTGCCGTCCAGGAACGAGTCCGGAGTAGCTTTCCCGTCCAGTTCGGCTAGCTTCGGCCGCCACAGCCAGGTCTCGAACTGGCTTGGCGCGCCCGCCATGAACAGGTAGATGACCCGTTTGACCCTGGGCTTGAAGTGCGGCGCCTTGGGTGCCAGCAAATCGTGAGAGTCCGGTCCGGACTCTGCGGCCAAGAGCCCGCCGAGCGCCAGGTTGCCAAGACCCACGAAGCATTGGCTGAAGAAGTGCCGCCGCGTGCGGTGGAGGAGGGCTTGTTCACTCAGAGTCATGGCAGTCTACTCCCGTGTGACGAACTCGTCGAGGTTCATTAGGACTCCAGCAAGCACAGTCCAGGCCGCGGTCTCGGCGAGATCAGTCTTGGTGTCTGTCTTCAGTGTGAGAACCTGCTCGATTCGTTCCGGGTATGTCCGGAACTCGTCGAGTTGTGTGGACAAGAAGCGTTCGAGCCTATTGCGTTCGAATTCCGAGGGCGATCGAGTCAGGCAGACGCGAAACGCATGGCTGATTTGCTCGGCGCGGTCCTGACCCGCCTGCTCGGTCAGGATTCGCGTCGCGAGACCTTGGGAGAACTCGTGAAACGCAGTGTCATTGAGCAAGGTCAGCGCCTGCAAAGGAGTGTTCGACCGATTGCGCCGCGTGGCGATCGTGAGCGAGTCCGGGCTGTCGAAGACCATGAGGCCCGGATGGGGGCTCGTGCGCCAGAAATATGTGTACATCCCTCTCCGGTACCGGTCCTTCCCCTTGCTCTCACGCCAAGGATTCCGGATCATCACGCCTGGCGGCTGGGCGGGAAATACGCTAGGGCCTCCAATTGCTGGTTCCAACAGCCCGCTCGCTGACAGAGCCAGGTCGCGGACGATCTCAGATTCCACGCGGAGTCGGTTTTGTCGTCCCAGCAATCGATTCGATTCGTCTGTCGCGGCCAGGTCCGGACGGAAGGTTGAAGCCTGTCTGTAAGTGGCTGATGTCACGATCAGGCGGTGCAGGGACTTCATGCTCCAGCCGTCGGTGATGAATTCCGACGCCAGCCAGTCAAGCAGCAGCGGATGCGTGGGGGCTTCTCCCTGCGTGCCGAAGTCGTTCTCGGTTCGCACGATTCCTCGCCCGAAGAATCGCTGCCAGACCCGGTTGACCGTGACCCTGGGAGTCAGCGGATTGCGCTCGTCCACAAGCCATCGCGCGAGGTCCAGCCGGTTCGGTTTGGCGACGCCGAGCGGGGCCAACACTCTCGGTGTACCCGGTTGCACCTGGATCCCCTTGTTCAAGAACTCGCCCTGCAACAACACGTGCGTTGGGCGCGGCTGGGGCAAATCGCGCATGATCAGCGTACTCGGAATGTCCGGCAGCAGCCTGGTCACGGCCGCGATTGCTTTCCGGCGTTCCAGTACGCCAATGTCTTGCCCCAGGTATTCGTTCTTCACGAACACGAGCCGGCCCTTCAAACGCTGCTCCGGTGGCGTTCTCAAGATTCTCTGAACGCCGACCGGGAACTGGTCGATCTGATCCTCTGTGAGGCTCGCCTCCCACTGCGGCAGATTCTCCAGCAGCCTGGCCTCGTATTTCTTCTGTTCCGCCCTCATCGCCGCGATCTGCGCCCTGAGCGCGGTCTGGCGCTCGTGCTGTTCGGCGGTTCCGAATTCAAGCAAGGGTTCATATGCCCGGGCCCGGCCCTGTTGGTTATTGAACTCCCCGCTGAGTTCGTCGATGCTGTTGAAGAAAGCGAAGAGTTCGTAGAACTCGCGCTGCGAAATGGGGTCGTACTTGTGGTCGTGGCACCGCGCACAGCCCAGGGTGAGTCCGAGGAAGGCGACGCCTGTGACGGCCACACGATCGACCACGGCTTCTACCCTGTACTGTTCGAAGTCGACGCCACCTTCAAGATTGAGCAACGTATTGCGGTGGAAGCCAGTCGCAATAAGTTGATCTTGTGAAGGGTTCGGCAGCAAGTCACCGGCAATCTGCTCGATCACGAACTGATCGAACGGCAGGTCTCGGTTGAAGGCGTCGATGACCCAGTCGCGGTATCTCCAGATCTTGCGTGGCGCGTCGTTGTTGTAGCCGTTAGAGTCCGCATAACGTGCGATGTCAAGCCAGTGGCGCCCCCAGCGCTCCCCGTAGTGCGGGGACTTGAGCAGTCTCTCGACCAGCCTCGCATATGCTCCCGGCCGCTGGTCGGCAAGAAAGGTGCGGATCTCCTCGGGGTTCGGCAGCAGACCGGTCAGGTCGAGATGGACGCGGCGCATGAGAGTTGCCGGGTCCGCTTCCGGCGACGGCTCCAGTCCGGCCTCATCAAGGCGGGCAAGCACGAACCGGTCAATCGGATTCTGTACCCAATTGGACTCGGACACCTCCGGGAGCTCGGAACGTTCGATCGGCTGGAACGACCAGTGCTCGTCTCCGGGGGTGGCAGCCGCTGGCGTGAACCCCTCCGGCCAAGGAGCCCCCAATTCGATCCAGCGCTCGAACGAATCGATTCGGGTCGTCGAAAGCCTTCCGTCGGCAGGCATCTTGAGTGGCCCTGAGTGTCTCAGGGCACTCAGGATCAGGCTCTCGGCGGGGCGGTCCAGAGAGACAGCCTCCCCTCGGTTACCCCCCGTCAGGATGTTCTCTCGCGAAGTGACCGAGAAACCACTGGTGCGCAAGGTGTCGTTATGGCACTGTGCACAGCGCGTTTGCAGCGTGGGCCGAACCTCCGTCTCGAAGAACCGAATTGACTCGGCGGAAAAGGGTTGCCCCGATGCGATAGGCAAGGCGAGGATCATCCCCGTAATTGGCACCAAGACTGATAGCCGAATGTGCATTTCCCGTTCGGGCGTCGAAACTACCGCCCGACTTGGCTCGTTATCGCGAGAAGCGGTGTTTCGCTCGTCGCCAGCTTACCATGGACTTCCCAAATCGAACTCCGAGCTAGCCGAGCATCAATCGGCGCGACTGCCGCTTGTCCAGGACGAGCTGCCATGAATCGAATCCTTTCCCAACGGGCGGTCCAATCGAAATCCTGTAGGCAGACCGTGCGCTGCTCCCTTCGGAGGCTGAGCCTGGCACAGAACGGGAACTCCCAGTTGCCGCCGCTCAAAGAGTGAGCAGATAGGAACAAAACGTGGTATCGCGTTGCCAGCCGACGCCTTCATACAGGGCCTGCGCCGTGGCGTTGGTGAGTTCGGTTGACAGTTCCAAACGAATCGCTCCGATCCTGCGTCCGTAGCTTGCAGCTGCGCCGAGAAGGGCAGTTCCTGCACCGCGCCTCCGCGTGCTCGACATCACAAACAGGTCATTCAAGATCAGGATTCGAGCCATGGCCGTGGACGAGAAGCTGGGATACAACTGGGCGAATCCGATCGCGGATGAGCCATCGAAGGCTAGGAAGATGACGGACTGATTGTGTTCGAAACGCTTCAGGAGGAATTGTCGTGCCCCTTCCGGGCTGGCTGGCTCACGGTAGAACTGCCGATACGCATCGAACAAGGGTACGATCAACCCCAGATCATCCACCGTGGCTTGCCGAACCGTCACCGCTACTTGGGTCATGACACATTATCGCTTGGTCCACGAACCCTCAATGGTGACGGTACCGATCTCGGGGTAGACTGCTCCGGGTTAGTGGTGGGACTTGGTCGCTAGGAGAAGAATCGTGCTCCGGCCCGAAGATCTAGTGGAATCGCGCCTGGAAGTGGCCAAATCGGAATCTCCGAGGACTTACCGCGCTCGACCTACGTCTGGGGGAAAAGGAGTTTGGCTTTCTGCACCTTGCCCATCGCATTGCGGGGCAAACTCTCGACGAAGACGACCCGCTTGGGTGTCTTGTAGCTCGCCAGCGATTGCCGGCAGTAGTCGATCAGTTCACGGGCCCCGACTCCCCTGGCGCAACTGACTACGAAAGCGCTCACCGACTCGCCCCATTCGGCATCCGGGACACCAACCACGGCACATTGCTCCACCGCGGGATGCTTCGCAAGGGCCTGCTCCACCTCGCTGGGATACACGTTGAGGCCCCCGCTGATGATCAGGTCTTTCATGCGGCCCTTGATCTCAAGGCGACCATGCTCGTCGCATCGGCCCAAATCCCCTGTCCTGAACCAACCGTCATCGGTGAAGGCCCGCGCTGTTTTCTCGGGGTCGCGCCAATAGCCCGAGAACACGTGCGGGCCGCGCGTCTGGAATTCTCCCACCACACCAGGCCGGGAAGCCAGGCCAGTGTCCGGATCCGCTACCCGCATCTCCACGCCGGGGAGGGGAATTCCGACCTGACCTGCGACACGGTCGCCGTTCAGAGGATTCGAGGTCATGATGCCCGTCTCAGTCATGCCGTAGCGTTCCACGACGCGGAATCCGAACTTTTCCTCGATTCTTCGGAAAGACTCGACTGGCAGACGGTCAGAACCCGAGGTCAGCAGACGGATGTGCCGCATGGCAGCATGCTCGTCGCCCGCGACGTCAAGCAGTCGCCGGTACATTGTGGGCACTCCCATGAAGACATTGCATTCCCCGCTCCGAAGATCATGGAGTGTGCGGTCTGCGTTAAACCCTGAGTGCACTACGCTTGACGCACCGGCGTGGAGCGCGCCGTGTAATGCGACAAGCAGCCCATGTACGTGAAATAGCGGGAGCGCGTGGAGTAGCACGTCATGGCTGGACCACGCCCAGGCCTCGCCGAGCATGTCCATGTTGGCGGTCAGGCTCCGATGCGACATGCAAGCACCCTTGGGCTGGCCTGTCGTGCCGCTGGTGTAGAGCATTAGAGCTGTTTGATTTGGGTCAATCTGGACCGAAGAGAGGTCCATCGCACGACGGGAGAGCAGTTCTCCAAATCGATCCGGGTCGATTCGAATGACCGTTGTTGCAACGGCTGCGCCAAGATACTCCGCGGTCTCTTCCCAATCGGGCTGAAGGGATCCAACCACGGCCCTGGCGCCGGAGTCCTGCAGCAAATATTCCAGTTCGGCGGCCGAATAGGCCGGGTTCAGAGGCAGTGAAACAGCCCCCATGCTACACGCGGCCAGGTGGAGTTGGAAGCAGGCGACAGTCTTGGGCAGGCAGATTGCCACGCGGTCACCCGGGTCGACTCCCCGCTCGGCTAGCCAGGCAGCGGTCCTCGCGGTCCTCTCGACCAGGGTCTCGTACGTGATCCGCTCGGTTCCGGACTCGGCGCGAAACTCGATCGCAATCTTGCCAGGCTGGGCTTCGGCCGTGGCTCGTAGTCGGTCGAGAAACATCGAGGTAGACAATTCCATGGAGCCGGACAAGCGACGTTCTCCCTATCTTCGCTAGATTTGGCGGCCCACTCTCGGAACAGTCCTGGTTCGGGCTACGCCCGTCCTAGCGCTGGCAACGCCTACTGATCCGGGGCATCCATCCAATACAAGAAACCATCCTCGGCGCCGATCAGCAACTCTCGTCGACCATCACCGTCCCAGTCCACCGTCGTCGGGCTGGTCGTATGCCCGGCAAGCTGGGTGGAGGTCAGCGGCCCCTCGTCAGACAAGACCGTCAGTCCGTCCCGTGATCCTTGATTTCGCATCCAATGGACGCTCGTGCTGTTGACCAGCAAGTCGAGCTTACCGTCCCCGTCCCAGTCCACGATGTCGATCTTGCGTCGACCGCTCTTGCCAGCCCGCCCTACGTTGAGTCGCAACGGGCCGGACTCATGGTTCAGGGGACGGTGCTTGTTGTCGTATTCGGAATTTGGCGTGGACTCAAAAATCCTCTTGCCTGGTGTCAGCATCAGTTCTCCCTGCTGGCGCACCCTCTTGAACCAAGCCACGTACCCCTCATGGTCCAGCATCACCAGGTCCATCAGCCCATCCTCGTTCCAATCGACGGGTACGGGACGGGTCCGCCATTGACTTACCATTTCGGCAGAGCCTGGATCCCACCAGTTCCAGTTGGGTTTCTGCGGGACGCCTGCCCACTGGACCCGGACAGACCTGGCAGGCTCGAGGGCTGGCCTGCCAGGCACTCCCTTGTTGCGGTACCACACGATCCGCCCCCAAATCGAGTTCGCGATGATGTCGGCGAGCCCGTCGCCGTCCCAATCGGCGACTCCGATCGTCGTATAGCCCCACTTGGCCTCGCACGGTCCCTGTATGGAGCCGTTCGGACCGGCTTGGATCCGAATGGTTTCCTCGCCTGCGGCAATGGACTGCGGCGCGGCGAAACGCGGCGGGTTGCCGCCCAGGTTCTCAATGAATCCGATGTAGCCCGCGGTATTGCCCGCCACGATGTCTTCGTCGCCGTCCCCGTCCCAGTCCACACCTTGCGGGGTGACTAGGGCGCCAAACTTCACAAATTCCGCTTGTTGGCGGAAGTAGCGAGGCTGGGCGAGGTGTGGCAGACCGCTGGCGGTCTGGCCGAGGTTTTCGACGAAGGCTACCCGACCGTCCTCGTCACCCACAATCAAGTCCGGATCTCCGTCCCGATCCCAATCAATCGCGGTTGGCGTGATCATTTGCAGGTCCATGGCAACAGCCACACCCCCGAGAGTGATCCGGCGTCCGGCGGCCAATCTCGGTCTGGACCGGGTCCCCACGTTCTCGAAGTACGTGAATCCGTCCAAGAATTCACCGCAGATAAGGTCGAGGTCGCCGTCAGAATCGAAGTCAGCCAGGCTGGGACTGGGCATGCCGTAGACATCGATATCATTCCCTCCGGCCACGAGTTTTTGCGGACTCGCGTAGGTGCCATCAGCTTCCAGCGTCGCGAGGTACACATACCCGTGCAAGGGACCATTGGTCCAATTGCCAGCGTTGTCGAATGCGTCATCCCAGCCGTAGTCTCCCCAATCGCCGACACCGATCAAGAGATCAAGGTCCCCATCGCCTTCCCAATCGGCCAACTTCCACTGCTTGGCTCGGATACGCCCCGTCGAGGAATAGACGGCATCCGTCGGCAATCCGAACTCTTGCGGTTTCGCGAATGCCCGCTTGCGGAACTCGTCGTGCAATGCCCCGGGAGTCGTCACAACGAATGCATGTCCTTCGTTGTGGGAGATCTGAGCATTCGAGCGGTACTCTCCGACGCGAACCCCCGGGAGGAAAACCGGCATCGGATCGGGGTCGTCCGGACCCGATGGATTCTCGAAAAAGTAGGTGCCCTCGTAAGGCAGTCCACCGCTTGAGACCACCAGGTCGAGGTCTCCGTCGTTGTCGTAGTCCATGGGCAGCGGCCAAGCCCACAGGCCCACTCCAAGGTCCACCTCAAGGCCCGGGTTGTTGTACTGCACTCGCTGGACCTCCGAGGCGGACAGAGCGGAGAGCATACCGGCCGAGAGAGTTGCAATCAGGAAACGCACGGAACCACTCTGCCACTTGAATGCCCGTCCTGCAACACGCCCCATCGCCTAAGCCGGGACCCCGTTGCACCGGAAACGGTAGGCAGAATCGAGCCGGGCCCGCCGGATTGTTGCACGGACGATCTATGGATGACTTGCAACGGGGTAGAATCCGAGGGTAGGAGCCCGGGCGGAGCGTGCAGACAATCGAGCAAGTGCACCGGGAAATCGTCGAGGAATTCGAGTTCCTCGACGACTGGATGGACCGCTACCAGCACATCATCGACCTTGGGCGCAGGCTTCCGGAATTTCCGGAGGAGTTCAGAACCGACGAGAACAAGGTCAAGGGCTGCCAGGCCCAGGTTTGGCTCCATGGCGAGACGCGAGACGGCAGGTTGCATTTGGTGGCGACCAGCGACGCGGCCATTGTCTCCGGGTTGATTGCGCTCCTGTTACGGGCATATTCCGGGTTCGAGCCCCGCACCATCCTGGCTGCGGGCAACGCCTTCATTGACGAGATCGGTCTGACCGAGCATCTCAGTCCAACCCGGGGAAACGGGCTGCACGCGATGGTGCGGACCATTCGGCAGCACGCAGCAAATTCCTGTGTATCCTAGGTAGCCAGAAGCCCTTTTCGGCGTCGCCCTTTCGGTGAGCGTCGCGGGTTGCCCACCGACCTTAGTCAATGCAGGTACTGCAAACCGCCGAGAAGGCCAGCCAAGTCGCCCAGAAGTTCGGTACGACGCCGGTCTTCTTGGCCGCGATCAGCACAATCTTGGGGGCTGTACTTTTTCTGCGGTTCCCGTACGCTGTCGGGCACCTCGGTTTCTGGGGCGCTCTTGGCATCATCGTCCTTGCTCACTTGGTGACCATCCCGACCGCACTCGCCGTGGCGGAGATCGCCACGAACCGCCGGGTCGAGGGCGGGGGCGAGTACTACATCATCAGCCGATCGTTTGGAAAGACGATCGGCGGCACGATCGGGTTCTGGTTGTACGTTTCCCAGGCGGTGTCGGTCGCCTTTTACATGATCGCTTTTGGGGAAGCGTTTCAAGGGCTCTGGCCGTGGATTGAGTCGTGGTCCGGTCTGCAGGCTGATGCCCGGTTCATCAGCATCCCGACAGCCCTGCTCCTCGTAATTGTGATCACGAGGGTGGGTTCCAGCCTCGGTGTCGGCATGCTCATCGTCGTCTGCGCGACACTGCTGGTGTCGCTGACGCTGTTCTTCCTCGGCGGGCCGAATTCCGATGCCCCGCAGCTTCTTGGCGGATCCATCGAAGACAGCGATCCGTTCGTCCAGGTCTTTGCGATCGTCTTCCCGGCGTTCACCGGGATGACGGCGGGTGTCGGCCTTTCGGGCGACCTGCAGAACCCCCGGCGCTCGATCCCGCTCGGCACGCTCAGCGCCACGCTCGCCGGCATGGCGATCTACGCAGCCGTTGTGGTCAAGCTGTCCGCGAGCGTCAGCCCCGACGCGCTCGCCAACACGGACCGCCTCGTGATGCAGGACATTGCACTCTGGCCACCAATCATTCCCATCGGGCTCGCGGCGGCTTCCTTGTCGTCCGCGATTGGATCGATCCTGGTTGCGCCCCGCACGCTTCAAGCTTTGGGCAGAGACCGGGTCTTCCCTTGGAGATCGGTGAACGACTGGGTTGCAACGGGTGCGGAAGGCAGCGACGAACCGAAGCGTGCCACAGTGATTTCCGGCGCCTTCGCCCTGCTGTGCATTTTCGCCGGGGATATCGACCTGGTTTCCCAAGTCATCACGATGTTCTTCATGATCACCTACGGGACGCTGTGCACGGTTTCGGTCCTGGAACATTTCGCCGGCAATCCTTCGTACCGCCCGACGTTCCGCTCGCGCTGGTATGTCTCGTTGGTCGGCGCCGTAATGGCGTTCATGCTGATGTTCCAAATCCAGCCGTTGTACGCCTTGCTGTCGCTGGCGATGATGTTCGGCCTGTATCAGTCACTGGCCTACACCCGGAAGCACGAGCGGGATGTCGGGCAGATTATCCGCGGAGTGATGTTTCAGCTCACCAGGCGCCTGCAGATCTCCATCCAGAAGACACGTGCTGGCACGCATCGTGGCCCGACGCGACCCGCCTTCGTGGCGGTAGCGCCCGAGTCCGACGGGGGCATCGTGGCGTTTGACCTGCTCCGATGGATATGCCATCGCCAGGGGTTTGGGCAATACATTCGATTTATTCAGGGAGAGTACTCTCTCGAACGCACTTTGTACGCCCGGATCTCTACCGACACCTTGATTCAGAAAGCCGAGGAGAGCCAGGCGGATATTTTTGTCGACACGGTCGTTGCCCCCGACTACCACAGCGGCCTCGCCCAGGCGATTCAGCGCCCGGGTATATCGGGCTTACCCAACAACAGCGTGCTCCTAGATTTCGCGAGAAATGATACGGATGAACTGGAAAGGGTTGTGAACGCGACCCGCTACTTGGCCGGGCTGCATTACAACATCTGCATCCTCAGGTCCTCGGGCAGACGCTTCGGCTACCGGTCCAACATCCACATCTGGTTAACAGCCGACGAACTCGAAGGCGGGGACACGGCCCGCCTGATGGTCCTGCTGGCATATATCATCCTGGGCCACAAGGAATGGGCCAAGGCCGAGATCCGGATCTTTGCGTGTTTCCCAGCCGAGCTCCTGGATCAAGAGACGGAGGTTGTGGAAACGTGGATCATCGAGGGCCGTCTCCCGATCTCGCCGCAGAACCTCTCGCGCATCCCATATCGGGACGCAGAGGGGCTGAAGCGGGAAGTGCGCAAGCTCTCCAAGGATGCAGACCTAGTGGTGATGGGAATCAACCATGTAGAAATCGCGGGGGAATTCGGCCAAAAGCTGGCCCGCCACCCTGATTTAGGGGAAGTGCTGTTCGTCAACGCGGGTGGGCCCATATCGATCTCCTAGGTTCGGGAAGCGCCTGGGCCCGGCTCGGTGATCGGAAACCAGCGAGTGGCGCTGACCTCAAGAAGGGATTGAACGTAGTGAGCGTCGACCCAGCGCGGCACCCGGCTTTCTCGACCTCTCGGCGGTGTCAGGGCGCTGTGCGAGCTTGGTACAATCTGCCGTGAGGTGTCAGGATCGCGCGGCGATCCCACTCTTATATTGGGACTTCGGTATCGAGAATTGGGACACGATTGTCGTGGGCGTGTCCGTGCAGTCGACGAACGAGGTTCGCGCAGCGATGGAGGTGTTATGGATCCAAGGCAAGCCCCAGAGCATGTCTTGCCGGATCAGGCAGCGGCAGTTCCGACGTTTCGGGCGTCGGCCGGGTTCTCGCGGCGCACCCTGCTGGCTGGCATGCCGGCAGTAGCGTTGAGAGCCCAGCAAAGACCGCCGAATCTCGTTGTGATCGTGGCGGACGATCACGGTTGGAACGATGTGGGATGTTACGGACATCCTGTGATCCGAACGCCTCACCTTGACCGCTTAGCGTCTGACGGCGTTCGCTTTACCCACTGCTACACGACAGCTCCGCTGTGCAGTCCGGGGCGCGGTGCTGTCATGACGGGCCTGTATCCGCATGTATCGGGGGTGACCCGACTGGTGCAGGGCGAGGACGCCGAGCAGCTCTCATTGAGCAAGGACCTATGGACCTTTGCGAAAGGCCTGAAGGAGCTCGGTTACGAGAACGCAGCCGCGCGCAAGTGGCACCTTTCCACGGCCGGGCCACTTGCGCATGGGTTCGATCAGTATTTTGCGGGCCGTGGGCCTTATCTCGAGGAATCAATTGAGTTTCTGAAGCAGCGCCACGATCGGCCGTTCTGCCTGTACTTCTGTCCGACGCACACCCACCGCCCGTTCCGCAGCCATCCCGGCTTCGAGTACCAGCCTGACGAGGTCGGCGAGTGCCTTCCGCCGTACCTGAGGGATACGGCGCAAGTGCGGGAGCACTACGCTTGGTACTTGTCTGAGACGAGCAAGATGGACGAAGAAATCGGCCGCTTGCTCGGGACATTGGAAGAGACCGGCGAGATTGATCGGACGGTGGTCGCTTTCATGACCGACCATGGCCCGTCGATGCATCGCGCGAAGTTCTCCCTCTACGAATGGGGCACGCACTCGACCCTGATCTTCCGCGGTCCGGGCGTGTCAGGAGCCGGACGGCTGGACACCGGACTGGCCTCCACAGTGGACCTAGCCCCGACCCTGCTGGGCCTCGCCGGGGGAGTGGCCCCGGACACGTGTCAAGGGATCGATCTCGGTGCGCGGTTGGCCGCGCGGCCAGCGGACGCCCGCAGGTATGTTTTCTCGGAACACCACGAACAGAACCATCTTGATGCTGTACGCGGCGAGCGGTTCAAACTGATCCGGAACCATACCCGCGAGGAACCGTTGATCTCGCCGCGAGTAATCCGTAACTGGCAGCAGATGGGCGACGACACATTGCGCCAGGGGTATCCACTTCCTCGACCGCCGGTGGAATTGTACGACCTGCTGGCGGATCCACTTGAAGAGCGTAATCTGGCAGAAGACTCGGCATACGCGAATCAGTACGCTGAATTGCGCGGCCAACTGGATCGGTGGGCAGCAATAAAGAGTCCGGTCGATGGAGGGCCCTGACCTGAATTCCCTTGACCAACGAATCGGGATTGCTACGAGCCACAGCTACGTCAGGCTCGCGAGCTGCGAACGGTTTTCGCTGTTACACGGGCGAGTCAAGCGCTGTCTTCCAATCAGTCCCGACTGACATCGCGCTAGACTAACGGGCTTGGGTGGTCCGGATCGGGAATCCCGTCAAGGCTGGCCAGCGGCTTTCGGATTCGCGAGGAACCCATGAGAAAAACAAGCCACAGAGCGTTGGCCGCGTCGTGCCTTGGGTTGCTGGTCGCCAGTGTTCACGCAGCCGAGCAGGGATCCGCCGAGACCCGCTTCGTGAATTTCCCGTTCATGGTCGAGGGGGTCGAGCGTACCGCGGCGCTGTACGTGCCTTCGGACTACGACAGTTCAAGAAAATGGCCCCTGATCGTCTTCCTGCATGGTGGGGGAGGCAACGGAGACAACAACGGCAACGCTTTGACCGAGCGTCTTGACAGGCAGACCCCGGTGCGAGCGATCCGGGAGAACCCAGAGCGTTTTCCGGCATTGGTCGCCTTCCCGCGCTGCCCGGAGGGCAAGATCTGGTCCCCAATCCCGGCGGATCCGGTGCAGTCAAGCTGGCGCTTGAGGCGTCATGGGCGTGAGCCGATTCCCGACGCCGAAGATCATGTCACCGCCGTAATCGACGCAATCATTGCGAAGTTTGCAGTAGACAAAGACAGAGTCATCCTCACCGGCCATTCCATGGGCGGGGAGGGGGCGATCCGTTACGCCGCGTTGCACCCCGAGAGGATCGCTGCCGTCGCACCGTCCGCAGGCGCCGCGGTGATGGTGCTGGAAGATGCCCCTGTGCTAGCCGGAATGGGCGTGTGGATTTTTCAAGGAGAGACCGACAACATCAGCACTGCGCCGCTGGCCAGACGGATGATTGACGCGATCCGCGCGGCGGGCGGTCAACCGCAATACACGGAGTATGAGGGCGTGGGCCACGGTATGTCGAAGCTCGTGTACCAAGACCCAAAGGTCATAGCCTGGATGCTCGAACAGAGGCGGCGTGGCGAGTAGCTTCCGGGTTCGGTCCTTCGCAAAGCAACTTACCTCAGTGTCAGTTGCGCGCTTGGCTCAGCTCATCTCGCAAGGCACGGGCTTTCTGGAAGTCTGGCTCGGTTTCCAGAAGGGCTTCGAGTTGAGCTAGGGCAGCGCTCCAGTTTCCCTTGGTTGCCAATACGACCGCGTAATTGTAACGAGCAGCGGCGTAGTCAGGCTGACTGCGAATCGCCGCCCGCCAGTGAATCACGGCACCGTCCAGATCGCCCCGTGCCGCGAGCAGTGTGCCGAGGTTGAACCGGGCTTCGGCGAGATCCGGCTGTAGGCGGACTGCTTCCTCGAGCGACGATTCCGCTTCGTTGAAGCGACCCAGCTCGGCCAAGGCACCGCCCAGATTGTTGTGGAGTTCGGGCAGGTCCGGGTCGAGCGCGATACCACCTTGGTTTGCCTCGGCCGCAAGTGCGAACTTACCCTGACGGGCGAAGTTCATTCCCCTCTCTTTGGGAATACGAGGGTCGCTCGGGTCCAGTGCAGCAGCCAGGCTGAGAACCTCTTCGGCGCGTGCGTGCTTGCCGGCTTGTGACAGCACACTTCCATTGCGAATCCGCGCAAGAGCGAAAGTTGGATCGCGGACTATCGCTTCGTCAAACCATCTGGCAGCGGTGTTGAGTTGGCCGGCCTCCTCGTGCGCTGCGCCTAGATCAAAGTAGAAGCCGGCCTCCGAAGGATTGTGGTGTCGAATTGACGACTCGAGCCGGGCAATCCCCGCTTCGAGGTGCGATCCCTGTGCTACTTGCGCCACCGCCGAATAGAGTTCGTCTGTCGGTTCGACGTGCCTGGCGGGATAGTAGAGTTTGACCTCTCCCCGGTAGGCTGTTTCTGCAAGTGTGCTGCGCTCCCGCTTCGGGCTCGTAAGATCGGGTGGAGGACTCGCCTGAATCAAATGATCCGTCATTATGGCGTGGACCACATCGTCGGTACGCCGCTTTGGCATGTGACATGCGACGCAACCGCTCACGGCACGGTGTTTGCCGAGAGCAGCTAGGCTTTCCAGTCGATTGCTGTGACACTTGAGGCAGGCGGCGTCGTATCGCAGGGAGGCTTCGTCGGTCTGAGCCGGTTTGTGCGGGTCGTGACAAGTCGTGCAGGACAGGTTCCCGCCGCTGTCTACGAAGCAGGGGGATTGGCGTAGGCGGTAAGCAGAGTGATTGATTTCGAACTTGTCATCCCAACCCGTTTCTGGAGCGTGGTCAAAGTAGAGGGCGTAGGACGAGAGCGGTTCCCCTGGCCGGAACGAGAAGTATCCGCGCCCGTACTTGTGAACGATGTTCGGCAGGGGGCGGCTTGTCGACTCCAGGTGGCATTGGTAACAAACATCCGCCTCTAGTTCCGGCGAGAGTCTTGCCGGGTTGATGATAGACGCTCGAATCGCGTCAGTTCGAGCCTTGCCCGCGCCAGCTATGTTGACGTGTGCCGAGCCTGGACCGTGGCATCGCTGGCAGTCAATGCCTTCAGGTATCGCGCCACTGTAACGAGCGAGCCTTCCCGGCATGTCCGCTCCCGTCTCGACTTCGGGATAGCCGTTGTGGCAGAAAATGCAGTCGAACGAGATCACCCGCTGGAATCCATCGTGGTCCGGCCGATCATAGCCCGGGCTCATGGCCCATTTGCCGCCGTCGTCGGCATACCAACCGAGAGGTAATTGAACGAGCTTCCCGGACGGTGACAGATGGAGGTATGTCCGCGCGTGGTTTCCGGAGCCCATTACGTAGTGGATCTCCTTCTCTACGACATTTGTTTGGGCTCGCCCCTGACCCTCTTGGTAGCGCCGTTGGAAATACCGGCCGTCGCGGCGAATCATTCTGTAAAACCGATCCGAGGAGTCATGATGGAAGGCCTCGATACCGCTATAGTCCTCAACGGTGTTTTCCGGTCGTGGCCTGAAGAACGAGCGGGCCATTGCCGTGTGCCGATAGGTTTCCCAGATTTCCGCGTGGCATCCTTGACAGGCAGTGGCGTCAACGTACTGGGCCGACGATTGATCCCAAGCCGCTGTCGGCTCGAGGATTTCTTCGCCAGTACCTCCGTCACGATTCGAAAGATACGCAATAGTGCCGGCGAGGGCCGCCACTGCCAGACATGCCGCCAACACAAGGCCACTTGCTCGGGATCGACGGTCAAGAGCCTTTGAGCCAGTTGGACTTGCAGATTGCCGCCCCGGCCTATTCCGTGCTCTGCGCCCCATAGCCGTTGTGCACCCGTATTGGCCTATGGCCAGCACTATACCGCGGTCTGGTGGGCGTGAACGCGACATGCCGGCTACTGACTTGACCGGTCTATTCGTCGCGCTGGGACCATACAACTGGGTTCGCCGACGCGCGAACCGGTTCAATGCGAGCGCACTCTCGAAAGATGCTCTCCCTTGCGGCCCGCATGCCATTGGTCCTCGGTATCCAATCCGGCCCCCGCGTCGCCTTGAGATCGAATCTGCCCGCCTAACTCTGCTGCCACGCGATTGCGCAGCGGTAACAGCCCGACATCCCCGATCAGGTTCATTCAATGGGGGATCTCGGCTCGAGCCGTACACTTGCTCGGGACGGCGTCGGACGAATCGAGTCAGGGGGGCGGGTGCCTCTTCTGCCGGCGCACGTCCTTTCTCGAGGAGTTGTTGCGTTCCTGAGGCAGCGGCATGACCGGCCGTTCTGCGTGTACTTCTGACTGACGCACACCCATCACCCGTCGCGAAGCCATCTTGGCGTTTAGTACCAACCCGAAGAATTCGGCGAGTGCCTTGCACCGTACCGGAAGGACATGGCGCATGCGCGGAAACACTACGCTTGGCACTTGTCTGATGACGAGCAAGATAGACGACGAGGTCGGCCGATTGATTGGGGCATTGGAAGAGACGGGAGAGATCGATCGGAGCGGGATCGCTTTCATGACCGAACACAGTCCGCAGATGCTACGCGCGAAATCCTCGCGCCATGAGTGGGGCAGGCATTCGACCCTGATTGTCCGCGGCCCGGGTGTGTCGGGAGCCGGGAGGGGTGGACACGGGAGTTGCCTCGACAGTGGACACCGCTCCAACCCTGCTGAGCCTTGCCGGGAGCATGGCGCCGAGTACATGCTAGAGGGGCGATTTCGCTCAGCGTTTGGCTGGCCGGCGGATGCCCGCAGCTATGTTTTCTGGGAACACCACGACCGGAACCGTCTTGATGCCATCCGAGGCGAGCGGTTCAAGCTGATCCGGAGCCATACCGCGAGGAGCCGTTGATCTGGCCGCAAGTGATTCGCATCTGGCAACAAGTGGGAGACGATGCCTTGCGTCAGGGCTATCCCGTCCCGCGGCTGCCGACGGAACTGTACGACCTCCTGACGGATCCACTTGAACAGTGCAGCCTGGCCGACGATCCGGCGTACGAAAACGAACTTACTGAGCTACAAGGAGAGCTGGACCGCTGGGCAGCGCCCGGTGAGTTGGTCGACGTCCGGCCCTAGTCCAGAATCGATTGATTGGTGAGGCGGTTGGCAAGTCGGACCTGATGTGACCAGCTGTCGGCACCACAGGATTCCACATCCAACCGGGCAGGAATGCCCTGTTTCGCGTCGCGTACCACCGCCGGATCTCATTTTCGGGGATCTGCATGCCGCTTTCCGCTCGGTCGCGATTGAAACCGCGCTAAGATTGGCGCGGCACGGTGGTTCGGCGATGTCAGCCGTTGACCGGCCGTTGAAGAGCAAGCTATGAGAAGCAGATTCGCATTCCGGGTGTTCCTCGCGTTGATGGTTGCCAGTGTTCATGGCGCTGGGCAGCAATCCGCTGAAACCGGTTTCGTGAACTTCGCATTCAACGTCGAGGGCGCCGAGCGCACCGCCGGGCTATATGTGCCGCCAGAGTATGACAGCTCGAAGAGATGGCCGCTGATAGTCTTCCTCCATGGCGGAGGAGGGAACGGAGACAACAACGGAAATGCTGTCACCGAGCGCTTCAACAGGCAGAGCCTTGTGCAAGAGATTCGGAATCACCCAAAGCGCTTTCCAGCGTTCGTAGCGTTTCCGCGCTGCCCGCAGGGCAAGATCTGGTCGCCCATCCCAGCGGACCCCGTGCAGTCCAGCTGGCGCCTGCAGCGCCACGGGCGCGATCCGATTCCGGATGCAGAGGATCACGTCACCGCGTTGATCGACTCGATCATCGCGGAATTCGCGGTAGACACGGACAGAGTAGTCATCACGGGCTATTCGATGGGGGATTATATACATAAGTGGCGCAGCCCCAACATCTAGGGCTTGCGCTTTGATCGATGCGCAGGCCCATCAGCAGAGGGGATTTGGCGTAGCCAAGTTCTTGGTAGAATTCGACGGGAAGATGCTCTAAGTAATTGAAGACTAGGGTTTTAGACTGACTTTTCGCTTGACACGAACGCCACTATCCTGTATGATAAAAGCATGGCAGGAATGAAGAAGGCTCCGGGCAAGGCGTATCGCAAGGGACTCAGTTTCAAGGCGATCTTGCGGCGGTTCCCGGACGACG
>MKWU01000115.1_pt1 | contig 141130 bp, 141 predicted proteins | sample 809101 | NCBI WGS metagenome assembly MKWU01 (sample SAMN05860141, study PRJNA318959) | sponge metagenome | host: Aplysina aerophoba | place: Slovenia: Piran, Adriatic Sea, Gulf of Piran | collected 2013-05-07 | reverse complement strand
GCTCCGTCGAGGACAGTTTCTCTGTGACGGTGAAGGCCGCGCCGGTGGTGGCCGCCCCAGTCGATGACGTGAGCGAGCTGGAGGTTGACGCGACGCAGGAGGTTGCGTTGTCCGAGGTGTTTACGGATGCTGACGGTGACGCATTGAAAGTGTCCGCCGCGTCCTCGGACGAGGGCAAAGCCACCGTGTCCGTGGCCGCCGACCGGTCCACACTCACGGTAACGGGCGTGGCCGAGGGAACCGCGACCATCACGGTCACGGCCGAGGACTCTGACGGCAACCAAGTCAGCGACGAGTTCGACGTAACGGTGGTTGAGACCACGGCCTCTGAGTTCCTGGACGGCGAGGCGGTTCCCGGACCGGTCGCATCCCTGACGCTCACGGCGGACGGCGCGAAGCTGATCGTAAGCTGGGAGGCTCCGGAGCCGGACAGCGGCGGCGAGGTACGCAGCTACATCGTGCACCTGAAGCCCGAGGGCGGCGGCAAGGGCCGGACCAAGACACCGAAGGCCAAGAAGACGAAGGTGTCGTTCGACAACCTGGAGTCCGGCCAAACGTACAAGGTGTGGGTGCGGGCGGAGAACGCGGCCGGCAAGGGCGAGCGCGTCCACGCCAGCATCACCCTGCCGTAGTCGGCGTCTTGATGCCATATTCAAAAAAGGTGGGATGCAGACCTCTTGCTGCATCCCACCCAACTTGGAGTTCAGGAATTGCATCCAACTGTCGTGAAATAACGGCATCGGTTCCGGCTTGCCCGTCGGGCTCCGGAACGGCTGATTGCTGGCCATGGCGCAATAGGGGCGATGCAGCTGGAAGGCTGCACCGCCCCTTCAGCATCAGGAGTTCAGAATGCTCTCAGCAGTGGAAGAAACGGGGACTGACCAATACGACCCGCAACAGGGGTCAGCGCCGGACCACCGCGTCCGGGTAGCCCTGCTGATGGCCACGGCGACCCATTTCAGTACCTTACCCGAACACAGGGGGATGAAAACAAAAATGCAGACACAACCGCTGCCGCTGGACGGTCTGATGCACTGCGCCAAGTGCGGCGAAAGCATGCGGACATCACCGCCGCCAAACCACAGCTACCGCTGCTCCAACGGGTGCGACACCTACATCGACGCCGCGAGCGCCAACCGCATCCTGATCCGGCAGATCATGCAAGACGCCGTGTCGAATGAGGCCGCGGCGGAACTCCAGGAACCCGTGGAAAGCCAACTGGCGGAGCATGTCCGGCAGGAGATGCCTGGCGTCAAGCCGCCCGCCGTCAGCGTGGAGTGCGTCCTCCGGTACGCCACCGACCCCGAGACCTATCTCGACGGCGACGCCGAAACCGCAGCCGAACTCATGAACATCATCGTCGAGCGCATCGACGCCGACGACCAGAACGCCGTGATCACGTACCGACTCACGTCGCTGCTGGACCGACTGGCGGCAGGACCCCGACGCCAGTCGGTCAATCTCCAACCCAACTCCCAGATGGCGCCGGATGCTCCGTTCCGGACCTTCGACGCGATACGCTAACCACACAGGAGAAATCACATGGCGGACCACGTCCGAAGCCTCGGCGGCGTTTTCTATGGCGATGGTTGCGAGGTATTCCGCCATGCCACGCGCGCCCAGCGCAGCAACAACTGCGGTTGCCGTCGCTACGACCAAGCCTGTATCCCGCGTCGACCGCTGGCTGTGCTGTCTCTGAGCGACGCCAGGGGCTCGCCCCGATGCTGCAACGTCTGCGCGACCTGACGGCGCAGTTCCGGCCGAGACCGTATCCGGAACACGCAATTTTCAGGTTGGAAACGTGCACAGAGTGTCCGAATTTCTGCACAGGAGTCACGGAGACGCGGTTTGCGGGCCTGCAGGCGTCTGAATAGGTCCAGGGACCGTTCAGGCCCTGAAATCGGCCCAGGGCGCCGAAACCGAAGCAACGAAAGGTACCAAGCCAAGGCGAGGGATAACCCTTTGCCAACGCGACCGCCGAAACGGTGGGGGTATGCCCGCCGTCGCACCACGTGTTCGCGAACGTAGAAGAGGTCAACGATGGCGAGAAAGAACGCCCGAGACTCGGCACCCTTCCGAATGCCCATCCCTGGTCTGGAACCCCCACCGTCGGCCTTCTCCGCATCGCCTGAACTGGACCACCGCGACCACCAACGACGCCGTGCGAACAGCAACCGCATTTAGCTGACCAACATAGATCAAGCGCGTCCTCAAGAGGGCCGGCTCAATGAGCCGGCCCTCTTTTTCGTTCTCACCATCCCGGTTCTGCCGAGCGACAACGCGAGCCGCTCACTGAGCCGGCAACCCCGCCACACGCTACCCGGGACGGGCTGCTTGTTCACAACCGCCGGTATAACCCCGCACGCCGGAAAAAGACCAACGGTATCGCCGCCAGACGACGGACGATGCCAACTCAAAGACAGGAACTCCAACGATGACCGACAACCCCCTGAACGCCGCCAACCGCGGCGTCTACATCAGCGACAACCTGCCGTTCCTCAAGAACCTGAACGACAGTTGCATTGACCTCGTCTGTATCGACCCGCCGTTCGCCAAGAACGAGACTTTTGGCCGCAAGAACGACCAAGCACCAGACCCGCTGAAGCCGGAGCTCACGCCGGAGGAACGGGCTACCGAGTTGGCGTTGCTGGGACGCTGGGGAATCAACAACCCCGACGAAGCAAACAAAGCAGGCATCGACTGGCCGGAGACACGCTACAAGGACTTCTGGTCTTGGGAAACCGATGTGCACGAGTCTTGGCTCAGCGACATCGAAGCCGACTACCCAGCCGTACATGCGTTGATCGAAGCCACCCGAATGGTGCACGGCGAGAGCACAGCGGCTTACCTGTGCTACATGGCGGTGCGCTTGTTCGAGATCCGTCGGGTACTGAAGGACACGGGCAGCCTGTACCTGCATTGCGACCACACGGCGGGCGCATACCTCCGGCAACTGCTGGACGGGATTTTCGGGAGAGACAATTTTCAGAACAACATCGCCTGGAAAAGAACTTCGGGCAGATCCGACGCAACCCGATACGGACGGGTCCACGACACAATCCTGTTCTACTCCAAGTCCCCGAGATTCCACTGGGAAACACCGTACATCCCGCACGACCCAGAATACGTCGAGAGAGCTTACCGTAACGTTGACTCCATCGGAAGATGGAGGGCCGACCAACTCACCGCCGCAGGAACCAGAACCGGCCAATCAGGCGAACCCTGGAGAGGAGTCGACCCAGGAGCAAACTCCAACCACTGGCGTACACCCACAGCTGGAGGGATGAATGATTTCATCATTGAGAAACAACTCATCCCTGGATGGCCAGAAGGCTACCCAACTGTCCACGAACGCCTCGACGCCCTCGACAAAGCCGGTCTCATTTACTGGCCACCAAAAGGCAAGATACCCTGCCTCAAACGTTATCTCGAGTCCACCAAAGGTGTGGCCCTCGACGACATATTCACGGACATCAAACGCCTCGAAGCCAGTTCCGTAGAAAAAACCGGCTACCCCACCCAGAAGCCAGTGGCCCTCGCCGAGCGCATCATCAAGGCTTCCTGCCCCGAGGGTGGCGTCGTACTCGATTGCTTCGCCGGCTGCGCCTACGTGGCCGTTGCGGCGGAGCGCCTAGGCCGCGACTGGGTAGCCTGCGACATCAACGCACGTTCGTGGACGGTCTTCAAACGGCAGTTCAACAAGTCCCAGCTGATCTTGCTTCAATGCTTGGAGCCCATGGCAGTCAATAACCAGCAAATGAACCTGCTCGGCAACATCGTCACCGTCCACGGACCGAACCAACTGCCACAGGATACGATACGCACCGTCACCACGCCAAACCCGTTGCCGCCGCCGAAACCACCAATCTGGAAGGAACCGGCCAGCGACATCCCGCGCGACGAAATGCTCCGCCACCTGCTGGAATTGTCCGGCTACCAAGCATGGTGCTGCGGCTTCGCTAACCGTATGCCAGACGGAACCATCATCAAGACAACCAGGAACTTCCACCTGGACCACATGGACCCGGTGTCCCGCGAGGGCAGCAGTCACCAGATCACGAACCGCGCGCCGCTCTGCATGGAGCACAACATCCGCAAAAGCAATCAGCGTCTGCACCTGGCCGAGTACCGCCAGCAGATCGCCAATGCAGGCGAACTCATGGTCCACGACCTCAGCAAACTAATCAACCTGTCCTACGCCCGCCACGAGGCGGAGAACCTATTGACCCAAGCCAGGATGGCGAAGGGTTTCCAATCGCGCCTGCCCTCGTCGAGGTCCAGCTAGCAGGCGGAACATTTGACGCGGAACGGAACGCAGAATGCCTGCTGAACACACTGAGAAAATCGATGTCATGAGAAGATTGCGCTACTCGCACTTGAACATCGCCAAGGTCGATGCGATTTCGCTACTCCGATGCCTGCTCCGACCGGACGCGACAACGCCGCCAAAGCCGGCGCCAGACGACGAGCTCCAACGTCGGTACAACGCATCCGTGCTGCCGGCCCTCATCGGCTCGCACATCCCGCTGGGGCAACTGAAACGGCTGGCGGAAAAAGAACGGCCTGATGCCCGCCGGTTTTACCAACAGGCACAACGAGAAGCCGAGCAGTACCAGGAAACACTGAGTCGGGGGTACTTGAGCCGGGAAACGGCTTCGGACCGAGTACTCTGGGACCGGTCAGCCATCTTCGACTGCCGCACGGATCACGAAGCGGACCCGCCGGCGGGCCAGCCGCTCAAAGACCCGACGCCATTCCCCGAAGCAACCCCAACGCTGTAATGCGCTGCCTGTGGCACTACGTTCCCAGTCGCTGAAGCGTCCTGAGCCAGTCGGGCAGAAGACCGATGCGCAAGCCAAGACAACAGCCCAGCCAGCCCCGAATTCGGTGCACCACAGATTACGGATTTCGTACTGATGTCGCCTACTTGAACAATCCTACCCATGCAGGCGGAAATTCCCCAAACGGCCATGGACCGGATGCTGCGTCTGCTGGCTGAACTACCCAAAAATGCGTAGCCGAACGTCATCGTCCAGATCTCGCAACCCCAAATGGGTAATCCGCAGCGCAGCACCATCACAGCAGACCCACGCAGAGGCAGCTACCGGATAAATCCACCAGATGAGCCCCACGCGACGGATCCCGTCACCGAAGTCCCTACTTGAACAATCCTACTCAGTAGGGAGGCAGGCCCAAGGCGTACCGGGAGAGCAAGCATCGCCATGAACACTGCAAGCAACGAAACAGCGCCAACGTCCAACCGCGGAAACATCCCCATGCCGAAGATACGTTACATCCCCCTACGCTTCACGCCGCAGCAGCCCAAGCCCGACGCCGGACTGGACGTGCTGGAGAGCGACCCCCGCATCTGGAACGTTACCTGGTTTCAAGAACCCAAGGACGAGAAGAGCACACTACGCCTGCTGAGCCTCGCCGAAACCGCTGTACTGCCCCACAGTGGCGAGTTCATCCGCTTCCACCTACCCGAGCACCTGTCCAACCTCATTGACGCAGTACCGACGTGGATGCGCAACGCCTACAGCCAGCTGCAACACGCCAACGACGGCGGCCAACGCTGGCAGATACAGCTCATGCTGCCCGCCGCCGACGGCCTCATCCACGACGACTGCGACAACCGCACACCCCTGAGCCGCATCACCTGCCCCACCTGCATCTACCGCATCGCCGAAGACCGCCGCCGCACACGCCAGCAGGAAGGGAACGCCGGCCCCCTGGGCATGCCCCAGCTCAGCCAGCGCGTCCCCGACGCCTACGCCCGCCTCGCGGAAGCTGAAATCGAGATAACCAAGCGCCCCATCAACAGAGCACCCAGCGAAAGGTACCGGGAGCCAGGGCCAGACCTGCGCCGGCGGTTCAATGAACTCGCCGACCAGTGGCAGGAAGAAACCGCGTTCATGTCTTCCACGCACCAGGCACACCAGCATCCGGCCTACCAAGAAATCCTGGACTTGGGCTCTCCCGTCGTACGCCCCATGCTGGAAAGAATGCAGGAACAGCGTGGCCACTGGTTCAGTGCCCTGCAGCAGATCACTGGAGAATCGCTGGTGCGCGACGACGAACGCGGCCACATCCGTCAGATGGAACTGCGCTGGCTCGACTGGGGATGGCAAAACGGCCTCCTGCCGGTAAGCGAATCCAACGAAGCGTAAGAACGCCGCAGCCGCATCGCTCACGCTAACCGAAGTCGGATTGTTCAAATAGGAGAGACCAAAGGCCGTGTCTGACAGATTCCGTCATCCTCGACGAGCGTAGTCCTATAAGCCTCCGCGGCTAAACGCCGCTACGTCGCCAGCGTGGCAACGCACGCGTGGGAACAGCTGATTCCGAGCCGTCCATTTCTCACGCCCGCAGCCGCATCAGGAACACCCGATGACGCCCTCAGACGCTCTCATTGCGCCGGGAACGCGGCAAGCCCACATTCGGGCCACCCGAAGGCCCCAACCCTCAATACAGGCTGTCTCAACGCGCGGCGCGGCAGACGAAACGAGCATCATCACCATTGCAAGGATTCGACATGACCAACATCGCAAGACGCGCCGGCAAAGCGCGGTGCAACCTGTGCGGCGACGAGAAGAGCGCCACCCAGATGGGCAACCACATCGCCCAGGAACTGAAGGCCGTCCAGCGCGCCGAACAATGGCGCCAGGAACCCATCGACATCAACAGCTTCCTCCACATCGAGATCCAACACCAGCGCGCCAAGCACTTCTGGATGCACCTGCTGGTGCCCCACGAAACCACACTCGGCCAGCTGGACGCCTTCCTGCGCACCGCCTGGCTGGAATGCTGCGGACACCTGTCCCGCTTCGACTTCCACGGCCTCACGGCCAGCTCACCAGGCAGCCGGAAACCTGGTTTCCTCGCCTTCGATGACGACGCCTTCGATGAGGACGACGAAATCGACGATGACGGCGAACTGCTCATCGACTGGAACACGCCCGCCATCAGGGCCATGCCGCCCGGCATGACCGGCATCCACGAGTACGACTTCGGCTCCACCACCACGCTGGACATCACCAGCCACCGCAGCCTGCGCCTCCGCCTGGAGGGCGACATCTTGCTCATCGCCCGTAACTCCCCCGTCGCCTGCGACGTATGCGAAAAGGAGCCGGCCCGAACACTCACACCGGTGCAAGGCGCTCTTGAAGACCCCGACGGTTGGCGACACCACGGCGCCATCTACGTGCCACTCTGCCAATCCTGCCCCCCGCCCCAACCCGATGACGACTCCGCCGATTGCACCGGAGAATGCGGGATCTGCGACGAGGCAGACGACGAAACGGCTGTGCCCATTCCCGTGGTGAACAGCCCGCGCCTCTACGACGCCGATTGCTTCCTAATTGACGAACTGCAAGAAGTCGCCCCAAGGAAGGGACGAACGACATGGCGAGAACACCACACCCGCAAACATGACGGATCAGGAGCAAATCATGGAACACGACCACTGCGAGAGCAACGACGACCTCCCCTCCTCCGCGGACGAAGAGACACATTCCTGCCCGGTCTGGACCCCGTCCTCGACAACGTCGAACGGTGGCCCAACATCATGATCATGGACTCCCTGCTGGAATCCGCCGGCAGATCCACCGAAGACACACCGCCACCCGAGGCCATCATCAGAGCACTGGACGGCCTCGAAAAGCTCGCGCTGGCCAGAACACTGTGCGACAAGACCGGCGACCATCATAAGTACTTCGAAGGCGCCCCGGACTGGACCTACACCCCCCGCGAAAGCGACGACGCGATGGCGGAACAGGGCGATGCCCGGCAGTTCACGGACGACACTGACGCGGTGGTTGCCGACGCCACCCTGTCGTGGAACGACGGGAACGCGATTTTCATGATCGGCTACCTGCCCGGGAAGGGCACCCTGCTGGCCTACTTCGGGCCGAAACCGTAGCCGGAGCCAGCAACAACAGCAAGGTAGGAAAATGGTCACCAAAGAACGCCAACCCGCCACCCACGCCGACAGCCCAGAAGATCTGACTACCGAAACCACCAAACAGCGTCCGCCCATCGGGCAACTGCTCAAGACCCTCCGCGGAACCAAGACGCTCCGACAGGTGGAAGCCGACACCGGTATCACCAATGCCTATCTCAGCAACCTCGAAAGCGGCCTCAAGAAGCCGGGCATCCGGACACTGACCAAGCTCAGCCGCTACTACTCCGTACCCATTGACCACCTCATCCATGTCGCCGGACTGGAAGGAGATATTCCTCTACCAGCGGGCGAGGATTCCATCATGGACATCCAACGAGCCTTCGAATTCGTCGTCACCGACCCAAACGTGGCCCATTTTCACCACCCGGCCGACACCCTGCCGTTGGACATGCAGAAGTTCGTCGTCCAGATCTACCAGCACTACACCGGCAGGAAGCTCCTGTAAAGGCAGGCGAAGCGACCATGACGCCAACACCAACCAATACACGAAAAGCCGAGGAGTACATCCGCGTGTCCGGCCGTAGCCAGGCCGACAACTTCTCCCTCAGAAGCCAAGACCAGGACGTGCGAGACTACTGTGCCATTGAAGGTATCCCCTTCGACCGTATGTGGACTGACGTCGGCAGTGGGCTCTCCACCAAGACAGACACGCCAACCGAGTAGTCAGCTTTGTATAGCACCTACCCACTACCTGTACTTTCCCTCAGACCATGAAAGAACGCCCGGAGAATCACCGTGTGCTATTGCTCGCCTGACGGCGACGTAGCCGGATATACCGGCTGAGGCTGATAAGACTGCTCGCATTGGGGGACTACGGAATCCGTCAGCGATGGCTCCCGATTTCCCCTACTTGAACAACCCTACTTTGTTGACCCATTATCGGTTCTCCGCCGAGCCCAGTCAGTTGGAGAGTACTCCAACGCTCTCGTATGCGTCCGTGTGCGTCCTCCGAAATTGGAAACGACGGCACGAGATCGCCGTCGGGAGCTTTACGCACGCCTTGAAAAAAGAATCCGGACATCAATTGCCTCCGAACGCAGACACTACTTTAGCGGACTTGGTCGGCATAAACACAAAGGATGAACGGGAAAGAGCCGCGTCGTTTTCGTCATTTTCTCTTGGTTTACTGGAAGCTCTTGATCACGGCGGCTATCTGGGTTTTGAGGTCTAGCATCCGCTTGGCCGTCTGTTCACTGGGAGTTGCTTCTTCAATCTTGTCAAGGACCTCTATGGCCGCTCCCCAGGTTGTCGAGACCACTGATTTCTCGCTCCAGTCCAGTAGCAGGTCAGCGGCTATATCAGGGTACTCTGATACCACGCTTGACCGGTTGAGTTCTACGAAAAGTGGAATTTCCAGTCCTTCCCACGGGGTCGCTTTTGCCAATGCTACTGCTTCGGCGAATTGCTCTGTGAGGTGAGGAACCCATCCAACCATGTGGTAACCCTCTGATGGGCTGATTGGCTTGGGTGAACCCATGTTGCGGTCTTTCCAGTATTCCCTGACCCAGCGTTGCCACCAATATTTCTGCTGTTCGGTGTCGGTTTCCCTGAGCCTGTTTTTCATGGCCTCGGCGATCAGTATACTTGTTTCTTCGTTGCTATTTTTCACGGTTTCCTTGAGCCATTCTCTTGGCTCCGCAGCGTAATGGCAGAGCATTTTCATGTACGCGTCGGCGTAGAGGCGTTTGGCGCGAGGCTCGTTACTGGGTTGCTCGACGAGTTCGCTGAACTTGTCCTGGAAAGTAGGCCCTAGCACTTGGGCTAGTTGGGGAGTGAAGTTCTGTGCTTCGACTAAGCCGCCCCATACGGCACTCTCTCTGTTCCCGCCGCAAGTGAACATCGGTTGGATGGTTTCTTCGGCCCACTGCTGGTCAACGTGCCACAGAAACCCGGCCTGCCCCGCGAGCATTGCCACGCCAAGATCTGCTTTGGGGGAGTCATCAGCAATGATCTGGGTAAGACCTCTCATGCAGGTGGGACTGAATCTTTCTCTCCGAGATGTGCGTGCCCTGACCGATGTCGCCTCTAGCCAGAACATGGCCAAGTGTCCAGTTTGGTATTTGAACGCCGCTTCGTGCCATCCTTCGTCTGGCATCTTGGCATCGCATCTGATTTGCTCCCAGAGCGGCAGTGCCACCCGCTCTGCTTCGTCAATGAGATTGACGGCGTAATTTTTGCCGCCGTTTCTTGTCAAGGCGTGAAGGCTTTCCGCTATGTCCCCCGCGTGGTGCGTATAGACGTCTGGTCTGGAAAACCATTCCAGCACTTTCCGGTGTTGCTCCTCTTGCAGGTCGGCGACACGCCATCCCGATATGATGTCTTTCCATACGGGTTCCGACCACTGTCGCTGCCGGGCCAATTCTCGGGCTATTCCGTCCCCCCATTGGGGGTCTCGGCGCGTCGTCTCCTGAACGCTCCACAAGCCGGGGATGAGCTCCTCGGGTTGTGCTAGGCGGTTACTCTCCGTGAGCCACTTGACAAGTTGCTCTGCCGCTGTCTCCTTCAGGGAATCCGGTGTGAAGGGATCACCGCTAACAACCGTGGCTTCGCCTATTATCAGCCCCGGCAGTAGCGGACCTGTCCATTCCCAACTGTGTGCTTCCTCCATGGGCGCGATCTCATCCTTGAGAATCTGGCACTCCGGGGCGGTATCTTGCAATGCCTTCAGCAGGTTGTACCGACGGCGCTCGGTTGCGTTCGGACTGGTCATAGCGTCTGCACCTCGTTGGCGTCCTACCTGGTGGCCTCGACCACCCTTCTGCGATAGTCATCGGGAACCTCCCGTTCCGGTTTCCTCGCCGACATCGGCCTCATCCTTGCCGCGGCCCCACAGGACAGCCAGAGCGCAGAGCACCATGCCCAACCCGAGGACAGTGCACCCCACTCCCAGCGGGACGGACCCACGCGAATAATGGAGCGCCATCAAGATGGGTCCCGCCGCCAGGCACAGGACGCCGCCCGACAGCAGATGGCGCTTCTCGAGCATATTGATGACCATGATTGAACCTCCGTGCAACCTCTGTCAACGCGCTCCGGCTACCCGGACCTCCCAGTCCCGCAGCGATGGACGCCGCGACGGAATACTGACCTGCCGATAATACCGCCTGGCGCAGTACCTGCACGGGTCATCGACGAAGCGGCAACAGGGCACACACCCGACGGCCACGCAGTCGCGCCGTTGCGGAGCAGGCTCCTTGCAGCACAGGCAAACGTGGTGATGCCCGTTGCGCTGGCTGCAAATCGCACCGAGACACGCCAGGAAATCCAGATGCTCCAGCGTGCGCGGCACCCACAATAGCGGGCAACGACGCTCCGCCCCACCGACGGTTTCCCCGCAGACCGGGCCACTGGCGTAATCGCCGTAACCTCCCCCAGCGTGCCGGAGGTTACGCCGGCCGCACCGTTGATCAAGGCGCCCAGTCTCGTTGTACCTAACCGCTTTCACCCCAGCTGCGCCGCAGGGCGCCGTTTTCGCGTGGTCTGTGCACCGAAGGCCCCGCAAACGCACCCGGGGCCGCTTCTGACCGAAACTGGGGCACCCTACGCACGGTTGGCAAAGCAACGATGACCGTCAACCACCGGGGATTAATCCTCGACATCGTCCGGTTGAACGTGAGTAGCCACGCGCGCATCGCGCTCATTTATCAAAGCGGCGATTCTTTCAGGCAGGGTTGACACTTGTTGGTTGAGCTCGGACAGCTGAACAATCACAGCCTCGTTGTTCGAATTCACGGCCTCGGTTAGAGCCGCTATTGCCTCGGTCTGCTTCGCCATGGCCTGCTCGAACTCAGCTCGGCTCAGGGGTGGAGCAAAAACGCTTCCTAACCAGCTAACGATGGCCACGGTGCCTCCAAGACGCCCATTTGGCGGAGTGCTGCCTTCAAGCTGTTTCGCTAGAGTCACGCTGACCGCGAAAGCCGCCGTATCAACAAGCAAGACTGAGGCGACGCTGGTCACACCCAGGACTGCTCAGCAGACCGCCGGACACCTGATGAACACGCATTGGCTCTTTTCCCTCGCCGGTTGGTGCAGTGCCGCCGCCGTCACATTTGGGGTGGCAGGGTTCGGATTTACGCATACTCCGAATCCCGGCTGGTTTTCGCTTCTATTGTTTGGTATTGCGGGCATTGCCGGCGCAGCCGCTGCAATCTTGTTGCTGCCATGGCTGCTGACAGGGCGAAAATGAGGGTGCCCACCGAGAAAACAGCCAGCATCAAGACTGAGATTTCACAAACTTGAAGGGTAGTTAGTTCCGTCCATTCGGGTATTCGAAGCATCGCTGTCGCTCCAAACGCAAAAGCAGAATAGGTCGTCCAATCTTTCCACACCATAATGGTCACCCTTCCCGAATTCCCAACGTCCCGGGCACGCCGTCGAACTGTACCATGTGGTTAGTTCTGCGGCAGAAGCGAGACGGGCACGGTCGTGAATTGGTGACATCAACCAGTGGCTGTGACTCGCCCGCCACTGGCACAATGTAAGCGTCGCTGACCAACGGCGACGCCGGCCATCCCCGACGACGGGGCGGCCGGTTTCGCTACTGGCGCCAGATGCCCCGTATCCCGCTCCAGAGCCTCCGGGGCGACGACCAAAGCAACTACAAGAGTCACCCCGCCGGGTCGGTTTTTGGAGCGCAACAACGCAGATGCCAGTCGCGAAACTCCTGCCCAGTGGACTTAATCCTCCGGGTCGGCCAATTTGACACAGACAACGAAATTTTGACGAGATGATGTGCGCACTTCATAGGTGAACCGCTAATCTGCCGTGACGTCAGTTAGTGTTACGGTTCCAGACGCGCACGGGAGGCAGTTATGGTTACCGCAATGCAGCCTACAGTAAACGAAGGTCTCAATAACCACATTGCGTTCAACACGATGCGAGACCAGCTGGAGTCACAGCATCCCAACAGTTGGGTCGTCTTCCACGACCAAAAATTCGTTGGCCACTACGAAACCTACGATGCAGCGCGGGAGGGAGCCCGCGACCAGAACCTGTACCTGGTGCACTGTCTTTTTCAGAAACTCAACGCGAATCCGCCCATCATCCTTTCATACGGTGACTAGCGCATCGGGCCATGCGCTACCGAGGCCTGCCCGACCGAGGCTTGCTCGTCAACGGCCCCCACGTCCCGATCCAGATCGGGAACATGTCGCACATTGCGCCGCTGAACACCGGGGCCAGACACTCATACATCGACGAAGACCTGCTCCGCGACTTGGGGCTGTTACCCAAGGATGGCACAAGCCATCGGAGCAGTTGGCTCAGAGCAACGCCCCACCTTCGACGTCGATTTCACGGTTCCGGGACTCGGGCTCACCGTCCCGAAACCAGTCACATCCTTGACGCTCACCAGGAACCAGCATTACTGGATTGCCATAGTCGGTCGCGACATCCTCAACCATTGCGAGCTGACCACTGGCCACGACTTCCCCCAAGACGACGCTCTGCCCCACCAGTGGTTCCACGCCACTCTGGACCTCGGGAGCCAAACGTAGACAAGGTTTGCCGAACTCGGCAAGTTCGGAAATGCCCACGCTGCGGTGTACGGACCCCCGCAATCTCGACATTGGCCATATGGCATGGCTGGGCAACCTCCATCGCTGTAGAGGCCCTGTGGCGAACAGAATGCGAAACGCGCTTCTTGCTTTGTGGCATCGCCCCGACTTTGCTATAGTGACGCCCTGAAGCGCCCTCAGGATTGAACTGAGAGGTAGAAAGCCATGACAACAGAACTTGAACAGGAATTTGGGCACCTGATCCTCCATGATCCGCTTGCCTACCCCAGCCTTGGCAAGGTGTACGTCCACACAGATGGCGCACCGCTTGACCCCGTTGACCTAACCCTGATGGACCAGTCAGGTTGGCGCGCTCTGTCCCAAGGACAAGGTTGGACCCAATCCTTCATGGACCGGCTTTCCCAACTGGTTGATGACTGGCTTAGCGGTTCGGACAGGAGAGAACTGCTGTCGCTAGCGCGCACTCCCGGATCAGACGAGGAGGATTTTCGACCCGCGGAACTATTCCGGAAATGGCTGGACCGGGAACGTCTGGGGCGTCTGAACGCACTGACGGCGGATTTCGACGAAATCAGACCGCTTGCCCACTACTACGCAATGAGCCACGCCTTGCGAGCGGTGCTTTCAGCGGTGGGGCACACCGAGGCTATGCCGTCGATCCAATGGGACAGCGCCTCCTCCCCAAATCCTGAAATCGGCGTCTCTCCAAACTCTGACACCACGATGCAGGATGACGACATCTCATCCTGGCTCGCGTGATGTGGGGAGAGATCAGACGGGTTAAACCAGCCGCTTGGACCACCAAAGGCCGCGAATACGATAGCCAGCATCCCGTTTTGGTGGTTGGGCATCAGCCCTTCAACCAGAGTTCCATGACGCTGGCAGTTCCCGTCATGACGCCTGCCAGCGAACACGAAAATTGGTGGGAGGTCAACCTGACCGATCATCGCGACACCAACACATGTGCGTTGGTCACCGGCCTGAGAACGGTTGCAACGGCCAACCTCACCGGCTACGTTGACACGGCGGGTCCAGGAGACATGGACCAAGTGTTGTACACCATCCGGAACTATCTGGACTGGGACGAGACCTGGACACCGCAAGGCTTCCATCGTGGTTCGGTGCACCAAGAGCTCCAGCCCAGAACAAACGGGCAGCCCAGATACTGCGCCATCCTGCGCTACAATCCACACAACGGGGTCGCCCTCACGATGGCCATCGGCGACGGAAACGCAATGCCCGGAACCGATCTGGTTTCCCTAGATGACTACCGCCCACTCCACGGACAAAACTTGCTGCATGGGATAGTCAAGCCATCATCAGCCCGTCATCGCCTGGGTCGTTTCGTCGCCACCCTGAGCGACGAGACTGTGAACCAAGCGGTTGAGAAGGTTCTGAAAATGATGCGCCCGCGAAAGCCAAGATTGTTGTCGCCGCCGTGAAATCGCGAGTAGCTACACTCGAACCGTACCAAGACTGGGACCACCAACCATCTGACATCGACCAAGCCCAGTAGCTGCTCGACCACACGGCCCTCGTCAACGAGCGGATCAGTAACTGGGAAGTCGCCGGCTACGAAGTTGAAGCCCAAGACAGGTTTGAGCTCCGCGGCAGGACCGCGACGCTGGCCGGCAGGACGGACATCATCGCCCACCGCGAAGACGACGTTGCCATCGTCGACGCCAAGACCGGACACGAAAGCCCCAGCCACGCCTGCAGGTCATGATCTACCTCTACGCCGTCCCCAGAGCGCTGGAACGCTACAAAAACGCCAAGCTACGCGGTCAGGCCACGTACCGCGACCACACGGTCCGCATTCCAGCGGAGGCCGTCGACGACCGGTTCGTGCAGAACTTCGGCGCGCTAATCCGCCGGCTGTCAGCCGACGAACCCGCAAGGCGGATGCCCAGCCGCCAAGAATGCAGGTACTGCGACATTGGCGCCGCTGATTGCCCAGCACAGGTGGACGAATCATCCGAGACCGAAGCGGGAGTAACCGCCGACTTCTGAAGGACAGCCGCCGCATCGCCGACATCCAAATGGGAAAACGCGAAAGCATGACGACACGACACTGGCGACCTATCACATCCCTGGCACCGCAACCGACGCGCGACTTCTCGCAGGAAGACAACCGGCTCCAGCAGTGGCTCAATGACCAACTGCACGCCGAGAACGCGGGCACGACGGCGCTGCACCGCAGCTAGGCCATCGAGACCGGCATCATCGAGGGCATCCTACCGGCTGGGCGAAAACCAGACCGAAACCCTCATCGAGCAGGGCTTCAAGCCCGCGACGGTCCTGACGTCCGGCACCGGCCAAGACCCCGAGAACCTGATGGACCACATGACGGCACTCGACGCCATCTACGGCGAGGTACGCAGCGGCCCTTCCATCAGCCGCTCGGCCATCCGGCAGTTGCATCAGGTCATGGTCGCCCACCATCCCACCTACCAGGCCATGAACCAGTTCGGACAGAGGTTCGACGCCACGCTACACGCCGGCACCTTCAAGACGCTGCCCAACAACCCGACACGGCCCGACGGGGTAATCCACCAGCACTGCCGGCAGAACGCGTCGACTCGGAACTCGACAACCTGCTCACGTGGGACGGCGATTACATCGCCCAGCCAGGTGACCACCACCGAGGTGATTTCGCTACTCCACACTGCATGGTCTGGCGTCTGAGGTTCGTAGCAGACGAGACACTTCGCTTAACGTGGGATCAAAAGGTTTGGCACCTTTTCGCGGGTAGGCCGTCGGCGTTCAACTAAGCTTTGGTGTCAGTCGGGGCGTAGCAAGGGAGGATGGTGTCAACGTCGTTGATCATCGTTTTGGGGCCGCTCTAGCTCAATGAAGTCAACGCCCAGAACCCAACTTATTTCGGGAAGCAGCAGGACCGGCACCGAGGCGTGGAAGGTGTTTTCCCCATCCGAACCAAACTGGAACCACCCTCGGAACCCGGGCGCAGGCCATCCGAAGACATACCCATACGTGAATTGCAACCCGTTGTCGTTCAACCACTGGGTGATTTCTTCACCCTCTTGCCCCGATTCAGCTCGGATGGTGACCTTGACTCGCTCGGACGTCGCTGGTGATTGCCCCGGGTTTGCGGTCTCCTTGGCGTGCATTACCTTGTGGGCGAGGTCGGGGTGCAGTCTGCTGTACGGCCACTCGTGGTGGGGAGTCGATGCACAAGCCAGCACCGTTGTCGTCAGGAAGAGAAGGGCGGCAACTGAAGTGCTCATAGTTTTGATATTCGCTATTGCGGGCGGTGCGGGAGCCGAAGAACGAAGGCCGTGGAGGCACAGGTAGATCTGCCACGGCTGGAAGTGAAGGGTAGCATGACCAGGGGCGCGCCGGCAGGCTGGATGTGCTCCATCTGAGACATCCGAAACGTGAAGATGGCGTTCGCCATACATTTGAACACTTTCGCCGTCTGCCTGGCCCGCTACCGAATAGCGAAATCGCTTCACCACCCCCTGCTGGTGGCCGCCTGGCTCCACCACCAGTTCGTGCAGATCCATCCCTTCCAGGACGGCAACGGACGCGTCACGCGGGCCCTCGTAGCCTAGCACCTGTACAGCACGACTATTTGCCCATCGTCGTCACCCGCGACGAACGCAACGACTATATCGATGCTCTTGAAGCGGCCGACGATGGCGACCTCGAACCACTGGTGAAATTCACGGCAAGGCTGCAACGGAGAGCGGTACTGCAGGCCACACTGCCGTCGGCAACCCAGGGTCGAAGTCTCACGCCCTGCGCCCTGATCCACCGTATGGCGGCCAATACGCCTTGCACGCGGGTACCAACCCACGGCGAATGATATTTCGGTGAAATTACTAGCCAGCACACCTAAAGGCCTGGGCGGCGACAGGGAACTTAGCGCTAGCGGTTGTTAACCACTGTAGGACCGTTTCGGACCATCCTATTTACATGATCCCAAAACAAGCCTGCTCGACGCGATTCCGATTCTCAATCTGGAGTTGCACCACCCTTGGATCCACTACAAACCTACCGGCGATCTCCCCGATGTCGTAGCCTTCCTGTACCATCGCCCGAACCGCTTCCACGGGTGCCAAAAACTCCGCCGCGAATGCACGGCCGGCCGCTTGCCGCTCCGCGCCATGCAACCGATTGACCACGGACGCCCCTTCCTCCGGAAAACAGACTGCATCCCCAATCGCCCGCGCCAGGTTGAAATTCTCGAACCATGGCGGGCCGTACTTCGGCTTCCGTAAATGGATGTGCACCTCTGTTCCACGTGACACCACGCCGTCAACCCCAGATAATCCCTTCGACCACTCGAATGACGAGTTGCCCAGCTTCCCGGCTATGTTACACACCGAATCGAACTCGTACCCTTCGCCGACCCCGATGCTCCGACGAATAGCCCGAGCCAGGCGGTACGCTGAACCCCAAACGCCTTCACCGGCACGGCGTTCACGAAGTACGGAGTCAACTGCCTCGGTAGCGGCCCGTAACTCAGGCAACCTCCAACGGGGCTCCACCTTTCCGGCAGCTTCCTCCACTGAAGCGAGTACCTTGTGGCGACCTTCTGGACGCGCCGGGGTAACGCCAGCCAGAAATTCTGTGAGCGGAGTGCCAGTCAGCACTCCTCCGGCCTGAAAAATGAAATCCGCATCGGCGTTGTCCATGGCGTAGGGATCCAATCCCAAAGCACCAGCAGCTTCGCAAAACGATGCCTGCTCGGGATCTTGGCGTGATTCACTTACCCGTTTCCACCGCAGCTGAACTTCGCTCCGTTCGATGCCCTCGCCCGACAAACGATCAACCACATCCCCGATGAATCCCGATAAATGGAACTCCGCCTCTTCGCGTGAAATGGTTTCAGTTTCGACCCGCCAGAAACGCACCCCGGGGTTCTCACAGCTCATCTGCTCGCCAGATACCTCAAACACCGAGCCATCGCAACCAAAGCTCAGACAAGGAAGGACGAAACCGGTCCCATAAGCCCAGATCGAGCGCTTGCAGTCTCTACCTCCAAAGATGGACCACCAATCCGTCGCTATGCCCTCGGCCAAATGTACCGCTGGCACAACCACGGACTCATAAGACTCATGGGACGCATCATCCCAGTGCGAGCAAGCATTTGAATCCCCGACGACAATCCGCAGATCGCACATGGAGGCACGCTCTTCAGCAGAAGCGTTGGGCAAGCCGTCAATCCATTCGACCAAAAACTTCATCTCTGTACTCCTTGCTGATTGGCCAACCCTTGTACTCTCCGAGACGCGGGTTGACCACGAGACCCATCCAGAACTGTCCATCAGCTTCATACCAAACCTTCTTGGGAAAACTCTGATCAGACTCGTAGAAACGACATTGGTCAGCTCGAATCGCGGCTTTCACCCATTCGGTCGCCCTCACCTGGTCCGACCTTTTGGTCAACGGACAAATGGTCGTAGTTTCCTTCCCAGGCCGCCCCACACGACCGCCGGACAACTGACGCCCCATCGGCAACCCGCCCCACCACCTCACCAGCTTGTGCTCATCGCTACCGACATACACCGCACGCTCGGCTAAATCAGCCAATTCGGCCGACGTACGCGCCGGAATTCTGATCTGATTCGGACGACGCAAAATGGCTTCCGCTTACTTGGCCTTGCGCCTGATTACATGAACCGTTCGCCTGATTCGCATCATCGGGCCACAGGCACCTTTCCATGCTTCACGCATGCAACGACGGATTGGCATCAGCCAGAATGTTCAGAAATAACCAACGCCGCCATCGGAAGTTCTCGACACGGAACTTCAACCGACCCCCGCTCTCGTTCACGCAGCGGGCCGGACGGAAACCGGCGGTCATCGCAAGCGGCCGGCAACCCATGTTTCTCCTTTCGAGTGCACGTCGTAATCAATGCGTCAGCACTCCGCCCCTCAGTTTCTCTCCGAGGGGCAATAATCGGCTCCGATGCCACGGAGCCTACCGGACGGGCATTGCCGGGCACTCCGTCGAGCGATGACCCGGTCAGGACACAATTTTACCTTTCCAGACTCCGCGCGTAAAGAAAACAGCACTCAACGTCGATCATCCACCCCTTCGCCGACGGCAACGCTAGGGCCACTCGGGCCATGGTCACCCGGCACCTGGTGCAGCACGACTACCTGCCCATCGTCGTCACCCGCGACGACCGCAACGACTATATCGATGCTCTTGAAGCGGCCGACGACGGTGACCTGAACCCGCTGGTGAAGTTCGCCTCAAGGCTGCACCGACGTTCGACGTTGCAGGCCATATCAACGTAACGTTTGCCCATCTTCTCCGATTTCAGAGAGTATCGAACGCTCTTTCCCACAACAGCCGGCGGAGAAGGCCGAGTCTCTCCGCCGCGTAACTCCGCCCGCATACCCGACGGCCCAGACGGCTCGCCCGACCGGGTGAATGAGCAACGGTAGTCGACACGTAACGCGGTCATCCAGCCGCGCAATCAGTGCCCCCACACAGGGACAGGCGTGTACCTGTTCCTGTTCGTTTTTGCACCACCAACAAGCAGGAGTACTAATGGCAACGTCCTATATCATGCCCCTCGGCTTCGTCGAACGGCCCACCGAGACCGGTGCCACCTTCATCCTGACTAACCCCGAAGATTCCCTCAACCTCACACTCGACACGCCAATCACCATCTGGCGCTACTCCCCCGAGCAACTCGCCATCGGGAGGCTGCGCGGCCGGGTCAACGCCGTCGGGTACACCACCGCCACCTTCACTACGGTCGAGTACAGCAACGGACCGAGGTGGCCGGAAGACCTGTCTATCATCCGACCCGCCGCACCGGTATTCCTCGCGCTGGAAGAATCCTTCGAACCAGACCCAGAACGAAAGCTGACACCAGACCAGGCTGAAGCCATGCGCCGGCTGGCACTGCGGTACGCCGAACTAGCGGGAACAACGGCCGTCAAAACGACTGAAGACAGGTCCCCCGTTTAGCCCCAATCCACCGAAGACGTAATTGTCGCGGGGTGCTGAAGGGGTAAGAAAGTGCTCCCGGCTTCGGGGATAATGGTTTTTGAAACAGAAAACCACCCTGAAACAAGGAGCACCCAACGGATGCTACCACGAACGACCCTGATCGCATCCAAATCGCCTTCGACGATCACCGCCTGGTGGCCAATGCTGGGCTGATCCTGCCAATCACTTTGGCCCATCATCTGGGACTGGGCGAACCGGTGGCAACCACCAAGACCCTGCGGCGGCGCTTCTTCTCCCTGGCCGGACGCATCACCCGCAAGGCACGCCGCCTCACCCTTCATCTTCCCCAGGGCTGGCCCTGGCAGAACCAGTTCAACTCCGCCCTCGCCAAACTGCGCGCTCTGCCACTCCCTTCCTGACCCCAACCGCGGCGTCTGACCCGTCCGCCAGACTATCAACAGGCTTGGCTGTCCCGCGTCAGGCCGGTCCCTGCGTGTCTCCTGCTGCAACCCGCCCGCTGATCTCGCCCCTCGCCGGGACTGCGGACCGTCAGAACCCCCTTCGCGTCGCTGACACACTCGGCACCCGTCCCAATCTATCGGCACCAGCGCCCCGCGGTCTCATTTCCACGCCTCTCATCCTGGGTCCAACCAGCCGGCCGCATCCCCTCGGTGGATTCGGGTTTAGGAACGTTACAATCCAGCGAACCGACGGACCTGAAAGTCCACCTACCCAGGCAGGCCCGTCGCTTGACGAACCTACCAAATTGGCACAACATTAACAACAGGCAACCCCAAGGATCATCATGCTTGAACCAACAGGCACCCGAGACCATGCGCGGGCCCTCTACGGCATCGCCCGCTGCTCCCAGTGCGGAACACCTTTGCTCAAAATCGGCACCAACTACTGCTGTCCCAACTTCCCATACAGCCTTACGAACACCTGCGACACGCAGCACATCAACGCGGAGAAGCTGCTACACCTTGTGGTGGGGCAGCTCATAAACCGGGTCATCAACGAACAGACCACGACCCAGCTGGTGGATGCCATCCAGAGCGAGTACGGGGAGAAGTCGCGTCGCGCCAAGGACAACCTTGACCGCACCGAAGCCGCCATCATGGAACTCTACGAACTCAGAGAACAGGTGGCACATCCAGCGCGGCTAGGCGACGACACCTACTCGGAAGTAATCGACCGAGTGGAGGACATCGACCAGCAAACCGTCGGCCTGTCTTACGAGGCCCGCCTGTTCCGCAAGGAAATCGACGCCTACGACTTCGTCACGGACGAGGTTCGCATCAGAACCAATGCCGTTGACCCGGCAACCTACCTCGACGGAGCGTCGCCGGACGACACCCGAGACCTGCTGAACCTGTTCGTCAAGAGCGTGGAAGTCGGTAACGACAGCATCGTCATCCACTACACAGCCCAGACCCCGCGCCCGCCTCAATTGAACGTGAACCCAGCCGACGAGCTGCCATTGCACTGAACACCCGCGAAAGCTCCACACCGCCCTGCTGGAGCCTCATGTGTTCACGAGAAACCGCTGCCCGTCAGCTTCGGCTACCAGAAAGGAATGCCGTCGGGATCAACATCCGCACGGTCACCATCCCTGTCCTCAAAGGACAGCGCCGGATCAGCACTCCCGTCAGTCACCTTTACGTCCATGGTTTCGGAGTGAGCAACACTGACGCGGTCTCCGGCTACCTCTGACTGATAGCCCTTGGCCACGTCGGGCATATCCTCAAAATCCCTGACAATTTCCACGTCAAACTCCGGCAGCTTCATCTTCTCCTGGAGATCTGCCAGCTGCTTGAACCCGCGCTGGGACACAAGCCGCGTGATCATGCGCAGGCCTTCCTGCGTGAGGCGGTCTCGTCTGTTATTTTCGTCGCCGTCTTCGTTATAAAAAACGCGCGCGTCGGATTTTGGGTCACTCATTGCTTCGTGTTACCATAGATACGCAAGGCCGTGTTCACGGCCATGAATTCTTACCTCTATCTCGGACCGCGCATCGGACAGCCTCACGGCTAAATGCCCGTTATAAATACGCACTTTGAATTGTAACATACTGCCCAAATCGTCGGGATGGGGAACATGTCACTAAATCGTTGGGAAAACGTCCAAACGGGGACCGAAGGTGCGAAACAGCACCGCGACGCCCGTGACCACGGGCACGAGTTCACTTCAGTAGGCGATCTGCTGCGCTGGTTACGGGGAGAACGGTCGCTCCGACAGGTACAGGAAGACACAGGCATCACCTACACGTACCTTTCGAACATCGAACGCGGAAACAAACTCCCCGGCGAGAAAGTGCTGACGAAGCTCGCCGACTACCACAATATGCCTCGAGGCGAACTGCTCGACATGGCGGGAATCGACAAAAGCGCTGACGCCGACCTCCACTTCTCGAACGCGGACATCAGACGCAGCTTCCAGTTCGTGATGCAAGATCCCAGCCTGAACGGTTACCCGAAACCCTCAGAAGACGTGCCAATCGAAACACAACGATTCGTCGTGCAACTATATGAGCATTTCACTGGATTGCGGCTACTGGCGTAGGAGGCAGTTGAACAATGCCACCGGCAAGAACCAACACAATGATTCCGAACGGCGCACTTCCGATGAGCACGCTTCCGGGCGACGCGCTTCCGGCCAGCGAACTGCTGCCGGCCTTCGCCTACGGACGGGTCTCCGACGAAGATCACCAAGACGAGGTCTTGACCATAGACACTCAACTGAGGCGAGCCGAGGAAGCCGCAGCAAGGTATGGCTTCTACATCGTCAAGTGGTTCCGAGAGACTGGGACCGCCACCAATGACGACAGGTCGCAGTTCCAAGCCATGATCGTCGAGGCCATAGCTCCAGGCAGTGGCATTAAGGCAATATGGTTCTACGACCAATCCAGATTCGTGAGGAACGAGACGGACTTTTTCCATTACGCCAAAGTCCTGACCGACAGCGGCGTCCAGCTCGGCTCCGCGCGATTCGGTCTTTACGGAGAAGACGAATACTCCAGAATGAACTGGGGCATGACGGCGCTGATGGACGCAAGATTTTCCCGCGACGTCGCCCGCAGAACCCGTGATATGCAGTACGGCGCCACCCGGGAGGGTTATTACCTCAGCGGCCACGCCCCCTTCGGCTACGAAAAGTACAAGGTTACCGTAGGGAGAAGGGAGCGCACCAAACTCAAACCGAATCTTGACCAATGGCACCACGGCGTCAAGATCTATGAGATGGCACTGAACAAGACCACTCCCATGGTGATAGCACAATACATGGATAGCATGGGCGTTCTCACCAACCGGGGCAAACGATGGACTCGCAGTTCGGTCTTGGCATTTCTCCGCAACCCGACCAACGCCGGGAAAACATACCGCGGCCTCCGGCAGCATAGTAGGGTAATCCCAAACAACGACGACATAGTCTGGTGCGACAACGCGCACGAAGGCATGGTCACCCCGGAGCAGCACGACCAGGTACTGAAATACATAGCCGAGAGGAGGTCCCCAAGAAAGGGACCGCGTAGTTATTCAAGTCCCAACTTGCTCAGCAAGCGAATCATGTGCGCGCACTGCGGTTCCCCAATGATTGTTCAAACTTCACCCCAAGGGCCAAAGCTCCGATGCCGGAAAAAGAAGGACATGGGCGCTCACACTTGCCCTTCCAAGAACGTCCCGCTGGACCTTGTGATGTCAACCATAATCAGAAGGTTGCTCGACACGATCATCACCGAGGAAACCCTTGAACAGCAGATCAAGGCGGTCGCGCAAGCGAACCAGTTGCTGCTGATGGAGCAGCAGACGAAACGGGCAGAAATCAAGAAGAATACGACGCGCTTGGAGCGGCGGATCAAAAACTTGACGAATGCCATCGCGGATGACGGCCCAGATGAACAATACTACGCCGACAGGCGAGAATACCGTGCCCAATTGGATCAACTGAACGCAGAGATGCAGGAAATAGATTCCGTCATGGGCGACCACCTGGACTTCCTGAACCAGCCTGAGCGCATCATATCCAATGCTCTCGACATCAGGACCTACCTGGAATCGGACGACCGGCAGACGGTTCGAAATCTCCTCCAGTCATTCATCCAAAAAGTGACCATTGACAATGAGTGGCGGGGCACCATCTACTACACCGTCCCGTTGCCCAGCGATTCGGCGGCCGCCGTATCTGACGTTCAGGGAGTTAGCTTCGAAAAAAAAGGCCGCGAAAAAAATAAGTGTCTTTTAGAGATACTCACCACCATGATGTTCTGCCGCTTCTGGATGTCCGGTGAAAAAGTCATTGCGAGCGAAGCGTGGCAATCTCGTTGGGGCAACGGCGCGTCTTCTGGCAACGAGATCGCCACGTCGCTGCACTCCTCGCGATGACAGCGCGGCCATCGCAAGACGCCGACGGTCATTACACCGTGATGTTGTACTGCAGCGCCGTATGCGTCGCCGTCGATCGCGCGCCGGTGCGTTCCATGAAGGCCAGGCGCATGCTCACCACCATGATGTTCTGCCGCTTCTGGATGTCCCGCGTCGTCTCGATCATCAGCTCGCGGCGGAACCCGAGCCGCCACTGCGTCCGGTTCACCGCCAGCAGTCGCCCCTTGGTGTTGCTGGCGCCTCCGTCGCTCACCTTGCCGTCGGCGTCCGACTGCGCCATCTGCTCCGACACGATCACGGGGATGCCGTCCACCTGGGCCAGTTGCCCGTTGAGCAGCGTCGCCTGCGGGCCCAGCTTGTCCAGCGTGCGGAACTCGCCGATGGCCAGCGACTTGATGTAGGTGCCCACGTCGGCGATGTAGGCCAGTTCCGATGGGCGGACGCCGTACTTGCCGAGGAGACCCCGCGCCTCGTTGAACATGTCGGCGCTGGGCGCCGCGGAGTGGTTGTTGCCCTGCGTCGTGTTGTCGACCAGCGGCAGGTGCAGGAGCCCGTCGAATCCGACCAGCCAGTGCGCCTTGCCTGCCGTGGACGCGGCAAGGGTCGCGCCGTCGGCGTTGATGTTGTTCTGCAGGGTCGTGTCCGCGTTCAGCAGCACGTCGTCGATGACCTCCACGGCGTTGCGCACCAGCGTGCTGCGCACCTCCGCCGCCATGGCGATCACCGCGTCCTCCTCCAGCGTCAGCGACCACGGAACCTCGGCAACCAGCTCGTGGGCCGTGAGCGTCTGCCGGCCGGTGGTGAGCGCGGTCTCGGTGGTGGCGGTGTTCTCCGTGCCGGGATACCAGGACACGTTGCCCAGCTGCAGCGGGATTTCGAAGGGGTTGGTCGGCATGTCCACGCGGGTGAACAGGCCGGCCACGTGGGTGTCCACGTTGATGCCCGCCCACAGGGCCGCCGCCTCGCCGGTGGCGACGAGCTCATCGCCCGTGCCGGCGGTGGTGCTGTCCATGGCCGCCTTCAAGTTGGCCTGCCAGTCCTCCAGCGCCCGCGGGTTCACATCGCCCGGCTCGCGCTGCTGGGCCGCCAGCACGCTGCGCACGCAGGCCAGGTCCAGCGCGTCCATCCCCTGGTACTTGCCGAAGGGGACGCGCGGACGGTCGCCGACCGCTGCTCCGCCGGCATAGCGGGCCAGCATGGCCTGCTTCTCGCCCGACCGCTGCTTCTCGGTCAGCTCGCCCACGGCCCGGCTGAGCCGCTCCATTTCCTCGCGGAGCGGCGGCAGGTCCGCGTCCATCCGCTGCCGGTAGAACTCGCGCACCTCCGCGACCTCGTTCTTGATTGTTTCCAGTTCCCATGTTGAAAGCGTCATACCTTTGCAAACTCCTTGTCCTGATGATTCATTGTCATTGCGAGATGATTCATTGTCATTGCGAGCGCAGCGTGGCAATCTCGTCGGTGGGGCGCAGGCTGTTGTTGGAACGAGATCGCCACGTCGCTACGCTCCTCGCGATGACAAAATGGGTAGGCGTCGGACGTCACCCCCGCAGTCCCCGCAGCAGTCCCACCACCTCGTCCAGCGCGCGTCCCGTCTCCGCCGGCGCCGAGGCGGAACCCGGGGCGTCCTCCGCCAGCAGCGCCCCGCCGTTGGCGGGCACCGGCACCGCGCTGATCTCCAGCAGCTCCTGCTCCAGGAACCGGATGCCCAGGAACGCGCCGTTCACCGGGTCCCGCCGCTCCTCGAAGCGCAGGGGCCGGAAGCCGACGGACACGCCCTTCTGGTAGCCCTGGCGGTAGAGCCGTTCCACCTGGCCGGCAAACTCCGTGGGCGCGAACTCCAGCCGCGCCCGCAGCGCCCGTCCGTCGCTCCACACCGCCTCCGCCCGCCCGATGGCCGGCTCGCCGTAGTCGTGGGCCCACAGCACCACCGGGTTGTCCCGGTAGGCGTCCAGCCGCCATCCTTCCGGCGCGACCGTGTCGCCGTGCCGGTCCACCTCCCCGGTGGACGCCACGAAAACCAGCGGGCCGCCCACGGCCTTGTCGCTGCCATCCGCGTTCCGAAACCGCGCATCGTTCCAAAACCGCTCATCCTGAGCCTGTCGAAGGATCCGCCCGGTGTCATTGCGAGCCCGTACCCAGTACGGGGATGGCAAACCCGCTGCCCCAGGCATCCCCTCTGTCCGCTCATCCTGAGCCTGTCGAAGGACCCGCCCGGTGTCATCGCGAGCCCGTACCCAGTACGGGGATCGCAATCCCGTTGCCCCAGGCATCCCCTCTGTCCGCTCATCCTGAGCCCGTCGAAGGACCCGCCCCCGCTTGCACACCACCGGGGCCTCGGCCGCGCCGCGCCGGTAATCTGCCAGGGCAGCCAGCAGCGCCGCCCGTCCGTCGGGCAGACCCCGCGACGTGCGCCAGCCGGCCGGGCGACCCGACCGCCGCGCCCCCGCCTCCATCATGGTCCGCCTCATCATCGTCATCCAGACCTCCCCGCCGGCGATGCCCGATGCACGGGCCAGCCCGCCACCGACTCACGCAAAAAGCCGGTGGACCCGACCCGCCATCAGGTCAGTCCACCGGCTCTCGTCTCGCTTGATTTACTACAGGCTAACGGCCCATCGCCCTCACCGTCAACGCCATGATGTCACCAATCGGAACGACTGCGCAATCGCCGGATGAGGAAAACGAGTACGAAGATGACCAGCACGGCCGCGATTGCCAGGGGGATGATCAGCGGATTCAGCTGGCTCACCGCGCCGACCACGGTCGCCAGGCCGTCGCGGACTTGAGAGATTGCGCTGTCGATCATGAGTATGCCGGTGATGCCATCCGGACCTCCGGGTTCGCCTCCAGTTTCCACTGGTTCAGGCGCGGGCGTGGCGGTAGGATTCGGTGTGGGCGTAAACGCCGTAGCGGGGGTTGCTGTCGGCGCTGGGGTCGGGATGACTGCTGACCTTGCCATACTCGCGGCTGCGGGAACCGGCGTCGGTGTGGAAGTCGCCGTCGGCTCCGGCGTGAGCGTGGCGGTAGGCACGGGGGTGGGAGTAGGAGTGGGAGTCGCCGTGGGCTCCGGCGTCGGTGTAAACGTCGGGACGGGAGTGGATGTAGGCGTGGGAGTCGCTGTCGGCTCCAGTGTGGGTGTAAACGTCGGAATTGGCGTCGCCGTCGGCGTTGGGGGCGGGACGCTTGTTGACCTTCCCTGGATCCCGGTTGTGGGGACCGGCGTCGGTGTGGAAGTCGCCGCCGGTTCCGGCGTAGCCGTGGGCGTGGGTTTCGGCGCGGAGGTGGCGGTAGGCGATGGGTCGGAGTTGGGTACGGCAGACGGCTCGGGAGTTGCCGCCGGTTCCGGCGTCGCCGTGGCTGTGGGTGAGGGCGTAGGCGTGGAAGTTGCCGTGGGTTCCGGCGTGGGCGCAGGTGTCGGCTCCGACTGTCGTTGCGGTCCGGAACCTGATCCGCCCGGGTCAGGGTCGCCCCCGGCGCTATCGGGCATGGCCGCGACGCAAGCCCAGTCCGATGATTGGCCCCCGGTGTTGGCACGCACCGTCGCCACGTATTGCTTGCCGTTGGTCAGGCCGGTGATGATGTATGTGGTTCGCGTGGTTGTCCCGCTCCCCAGCCAGCCGTCGGTTGCTGCACAAGATGCCTGGTCTCCCTGGCGGTTTTCCCGGTAGTCCTCGTTCCGCGCCCGCCACCGCACGTTGTAGTTGTCGGCGGTGAGGTCCTCGTCGTAGTCCAATATCCAGGTGAGGCGGATGGCGTGGTTGAGTCCCACATCCTCCACAACGATGGGTGTCGGCGGCCCGTCCGCGCCGGCGTCATCAGGCCGGGTCAATATGAATGCCAGGCTGGCCAGCGCGATCCCTGCCATCAGCAGCGTCGCCAACCATGGAAGCCGGCGACGGGCCGGCCAAAGGCCGCGCACCGCACTCCGGATTGCCGGAACGAACTTGTCAAGCGTAGGTGCAGGCATCGTCGCGGACCTTCCTGGTGGCTTCTGCTGGCTCTTGGGACCCTGGAAACTTGGAAACCGTATCATCGGACCCTTGCGGTACGCTGCTACCGGCGCACGCCAATTTTGATAAAACGACCAAAATGCCAGGTTTTGCCCCAGGGTTCAGCCTGGTATGCAGGAATCCACCGCGCCGCTGTGCCCGCCGCGCCCGCCCATCCCGCCACGCCCCGGCATCCATAGTCGTCCGCGCCATCGTCATCCAGACCTCCCCGCCGGCGCGCCTGATGCACGGGCCAACCCGCCACCGACCCACGCAAAAAGCCGGCGGACCCGACCCGCCATCAGGTCAGTCCACCGGCTCTGGTCTCTCACGCGTACCCAGTCACTCGAACCGTCATTGCGAGCGCAGCGCGGCAATCTCGTCAGGGGAACGGACGCTGCTGCAGTATCGAGATCGCCGCGTCGCTACGCTCCTCGCGATGACAATCTGGGTATGAGTGAGGCTCTCGTCTCGCTTGATTTGCTATGCGCTAACGGCCCGTTGCGTGCGCGGTCAACGGGATGGTGTCAGCAAAATCTCCGGTCAATCTCCGTGTGCCGCGAATGGTTGATCTCACGCGTACCTGGTTTGTCATCGCGAGGAGCGTAGCGATGTGGCGATCTCGTTGCTGAAACAGACCCCGACCGCCATCACGAGATTGCCACGCTTCGCTCGCAATGACAGTTCGAGTGAAACTGGGTACGGGTGAGGGGGTTGACTCGTTGACATCTGCCGGGTTGACACGTTAGCATTACTGAGTAAGCGCGGAGTGGCCGGAGCACGCCGTCCTGCCTAAGGGACAGGCGCCGGACATAACCGCGCTTCTGCGTTTTTCGTATCCTCTGCGACGGCTACCAGTTGCCCAGACGAACCGTAAACCGCGAGGGTGCTTCCCAGATTGCGGGTGCGGCCTTCCTCGTCAACAGCCGTTCCTCCGAGGACAGGCCCAGCCGGCTCTAATTTTAGAGCCAACAGCCTTTCGAGTATCTCGGCGTTGGCCAAATCAGTTGGTCAGCTCCCGGGACTAATAATTACTGTTTTGCTCGTGGGTCGTGGCAATGGGCAATGCAGCTGGTCAATATGTTCAAACAGGTCAGAGCTCACTTGCTGCCAAAGGGGATCGAGGATAACACGCGTACCTTCGCGCCGGGCCAATTTGGCAGCAGGCACGAAATCGCTATCCCCTGTAACCAAGACGATGGTGTCAGCTTGCTTTTTCAAGGTAATGGAAGCAATGTCAAGCCCAATGCGCATATCTACTGCTTTCTGGCGGAATCCCGGCACAAAATCTGCATCTGTTAAGTCTGCGACTAGACGACGACCGGCGAGTAGGTCTTTTTGTGCTGACTCGGTGATAATCCATTCACGGTCACGGCGAACTTCACCTAGTCGTAGGGCAACGTTAGGGCGGTGGCGCAATCGCTCGAACAGCTCTAACCGGAAATTCGCTTGGTCCGATTTGGCATAATTGACTGCCCGTCTGCTCACTGGGAGGTGCCCCTGCCTGGTGTATGGAAGAGCATCGTAGAAAAAGCAGCGATATAGCAGCGAATAGTGGTTCGCGGAGCAAACGGTATGATTGACGTGCAGGAGATGACCGTTGATGAGCCTGCCCACAGCCGCATCAGCCCGCTCCGGGTCTGACAGGATACTCCGGTCGATGAGACTAGGCAGCCGTCTGAGGAAAAAGCCGCCGTCAATGAGTATCGCCACTTTTGCCATTACAACCGCTCAGCCACGAAATATGCCCCAAGATTTCTGCCAGCTCAAGATAACGAGGAGCTTGACATACTCTCAAGGGGCGATGTGCCGTTAATGTTACGTTTTCACACCGGCTATGTCAACTCCCCCGCGCGCTCCAGGTTCAGCGCCAGCAGACGCTCGAGGATCTCCCCGTCCGCCAGGTCCGCCGGCCACCCGTAGGCGTCGGCCACCGCCGCGTCGAGACGGGCGTGGATGTTGTCCAGCCACGTCGGCCGCTGGTTGTACAGGTTCGTCAGCGTCCGCCTCTTCAACTCCGCCGCGCTGACCCCCTCCGGATTCAGCCAGCCCTCGCGCAGCCGGTCCAACTCCGCCGCGATTGCGCCGATGGCCTCCCGCTGCTCCTCCGTGGGACGCGGAAACGGGAAGGTTTCAAAGCACGTCGTGGGCGTGTAGCGCGGTCGTGTCTCCAACTGAGTACCCATCGCCAGTGCCCAAAGCTCGTGGAAACGTGAGTGCAACACGCCGAACGTGTAATCGTCATCTCTGGAGAACACAATTAGGTTGTGGTCAGACAAGATATCTTTAGGCAACCATACGAATAAGCGGTGTTTGGAGACTGTAGGCGTAGCTATGTACCGGTCGAATCCTTGGAGGGCTTCCCGCATACCTGGTCGCGGCTCCATGTGCCACCACCATTTGTCAGCGTATAAAGCGCGTCTATTGCCTGCACGCATCGGCTTCACATGAGAGTTAGCGTATTCGAACGGAGCTTCAAACAGGGCCGCCTGCTCGACGGTCATATTACCGAAGTCGATTATCCACATTCCCCTGGAACGACTGGTAATATCGCGTCCGTTAACCCAAGGCCTCAGTACTTCAACGTTACTTTGACCGTGCGGGTTCGGGCTAGTTAGCATTGCGTCCGCCAGTTCGCTCGGGATATCGAAAGGCCCACCCTTCGTGTCGCCCATAAACGCTATGCCGAGATTCCCTTCCAGACGCTTGGCCGTCGTCAGGTCGACACCCACAGCCAGGCTAGCGTTTATCGCCGTAACCGGCTGACCGTCTAACTCCCGTGCCACCTCTGAACCGTCGTCAAACCCGACAATGGAGATATGCACGGCCGCGCCTTCCAGCACCCACGGGTGATCCGACCACGCCATGAAAATGTCGCCGGTCTCTTGGATGCGCTGCAACACCTTGCGGTTCGCGCCGCCTCGTATCCCCTGCGTTGCCAGCAGGCCAGCACGTTTTGTGTTCCCGGCTTCAACCGCCCGCTGCCCCTTGTCAAACCAGTAGCACACCAAATCCGCTTCGGCGGGCACCTTGCCATCGTACTGTTTGAACAACGCATCCACGTACTCGTCGCTGAGGCCGGTACGGAGCAGTTTCCCACCCAAAAACGGCGGGTTGCCCACGATGAACTCCGCCGCCGGCCACTCCGGTTCCGCCGGGTTGTCGGGGTCGCTCAGATCCAGTATCGCGTCGGTCTGGCGGATGGTGTTCAGCGGCGTGAGGATGGGCCGCTGCGTGTACGCAAACCCGTTGGCCTGGTGCCACTGGATGTAGCCGATCCACAGCGCCGTCCGCGCCAGTTCCGCCGCGTAGTGGTTGATCTCCAGCCCCAGCATCTGGTCCGGCTGCACCTGCGGCGTCAGCCCCAGCCACCCCTGCGCCGCCGCGTAGTCGATGACCTCCTTCTCCAAGTCCAGCAGCGACCGCAGCGCGATGTACAGGAAGTTGCCGCTGCCGCATGCCGGGTCCAGAACCTTCACCGACGCCAGCCGCTCCCGGAACGCCTCCAGGCGGGCACGCGCCGCGTTGGCCACATCCGAGCCACCTTGGCCCGTCATTGGGGCGCCACCTTCGCCCGTCATTGCGAGCGCAGCGTGGCAATCTCGTTGAGGCAAGGACCGCTGCTGTGCTGACGGGATTGCCACGTCGCTATCGTTCCTCGCAATGACAGAAGGGGGAATGTCATTGTGGGCGACGTAGTGATCGTCCTCGTCCAACAACTCTTCAATTTCACGCCGCGCCTCCTCCCACTCCCTGCGCAGCGGGGTCATCACCACCGGCTCCACCACCAGCTCGATGTCGTCCGCGCCGGTGTAATGCGCCCCCGTCTGCGCGCGCTTCGATGCGTCCAGCGCCCGCTCGAACAGCGTCCCGAATATCGACGGCTCGATGTCCCGCCAGTTGCGCTCGCACGCCTCGCCCAGCCGCTGCAACGCCGCGGCGCTCAGCTCCACCGTGTCGACAGGCCCCCCATCAATCGACTTGAACAGGTCGCCGTTGAAGTGGGCGATCTCGTCAGCTCCCGAGAACCCGCCGGTGGCCATCTGCGCGAACAGGCTGCGCACCGCCCGGTCAAAGGTCGCCGGATTCCGGTAGTGCTGCGCCACGATGCGCGTGAACAGCCCCTCCGGCAGCAGGCCCGCGTCCTCCGAGTACAGGCAGAACACCAGCTGGTTCAGGTAGCGCGCCAGCCGCTCGGGCCACGCATCGGCGTGCGGGATGACGTTGTCGCCACTGGCCCGTTCCATGTCCACCACGATGGCCTGGAACACCGCCGCCGTCTCCCGCGTCACCGCGTCCACGGAGCGCAGCCGCTCGCGGAACCGGTGCGGCGCGAAGAACACGTCCCGCAGCAGCTCCAGCCGTTCCGGCCGCGTGAACTCGCCGATGTCGACGTCGTAGCGCGCCGTCTCCATCCCCGGGAAGTTGGTCTGGATCCGTATCGTGTCGAACGACGACACGATCAGCAGCGGCGGCGTCTTCAGGTGAACCTGGTAGCGCAGCAGCTGGACGAAGGCTCCGTCCAGTTGGGCGTCCTGGCCCTTGAACTCCCAGCCGAAATGCTCCTCGAAATAGGCGTCGGCGGACCCGCCCGGCACGGCCTTCTCGAAGGTGAACGCCTCCGGATCGCCGTAGGCCGCCGGCGTCGCGTGGCCCACCAGCCCGCACAGGTCGTTGAAGAAGGACTGCGCCCCCTGCCGCTCGCCGAAGCCGGCATCCCGCCAGCGATCAACAAACTCCTGCGGCGATATGCTCGGCATCATGGGCGTCATGGCACACATCCTGCCGGGCAGGATAGCACGCGCGGTCGGCGGGCCGCCGCGTCTGTCGGGGAGGCATGCTCTTGCGTACCCAGTTTCACCGGAACCGTCATTGCGAGCGAAGCGTGGCAATCTCGTTGGGGCAAGGAGCGCTGCTGGGGGAACGAGATCGCCACGTCGCTTCGCTCCTCGCGATGACAAAATGGGTACGCGTGAGGGGAGGCATGACGGTGCAACCCTCGACAGTCGTGCGGTTTTCCCCGGCATTGACTATCCAGATTTTGCCCCATAGCATCAAAACCAAGACCATCACGTCGCGAGGCCCCAAAATGCCCATCACCCAACAGGAAATAGACACCATCAGGAGAATAATTCTCGACGGAGCGAAAACCCACTTCCCGCCTTCCGTCCAATTCCACGACACCAACGTGACCGTCCATCTGGACGCTGACGACGAAGAATTCTTTCACGTGCGACTCCTGTACACTGCCCCAAACCCCGTGCTCGACGGCTATCTGATGGGGACTTTGTTCCGGGTTACCGACGAGCCTATACGTGCCGCCGGCATCACCGCGCGCGCCCTGGTCACCTACACCGATATCAACGACCCCACTTGGCCACAATACCGCAAGTCGCCAACTCCGCCATCGCCTGCGTCATGATCGACCCACAGGAGCTCATCGACACCTGCCACAAACTCGTGCCGCAGGCGGCAACATCACCACCCTCCCAGGCTGATCTACGCCGCGCAATCAGCACCGCCTACTACGCCGTATTCCACACCCTGGCGGCGTCCAATGCCGAACTGATCGCCGGTCAACCGCAATCCAGCATGTCTGGTTATGCGTGGGAACGGGTCTACCGCCGCCTCGACCACGGCAGGGCCCGGAACAACCTGCGCGCCGTCCTCAACCTGCTATCCCCAAGCGGAGAATTCTTCGCCAGTACTTTCATCGAATTGCAGGACCTTCGCCAGGAAGCCGACTATGACCCCAACTTCTCGATCTCCTATTCAGATGCTGTCAACATCATTGCCCAGGCCGAAACCGCCATCAGGAACTTCGCGCAGCTGACCCAGGAGGAGCGAAGGCTTCTGGTGGCACAATCAATGTTCGACCGGCGCTGACCCACGCCGCGGCGGCAATGCCCCTCCCGCCCCGTGCATTACAATTGCGCCCGCCACGCCCATCATCACCGCGTTTACGGAGGGACCATGAAACGCAGCGAGACGAGGATACTCACCACCCACACCGGCAGCCTGCCCCGTTCGCCCGACCTCCAGGACCTGCTCCGCCGGCGCGAGGACCAGCAGAGCTTCGACGAGGCCGCGTTCCAGTCCAGCATCCGCGACGCCGTGGGCGACATCCTCGACCGCCAGCAGAACGCTGGCATCGACGTGGTCAACGACGGCGAGCAGGGTCGTTCCCAGTACGCCACCTACGTCAAGGAGCGGCTCACCGGCTTCGAGGGCGAGCGCATGGTTCGTTCCCACACCCGCCTGGACGACGCCGACTTCCCCGACTTTGCCGCAACGCAGACCCACATGTCCTCGCGGAACATGCCCCAGCCGGCCTGCACCGGCCCCATCGCCTGGAAGGACTGGCCGGCCGTGGAGCGCGACATCGCCAACCTGCGGGAGACCGCCGCCGGCCGGGACGTGGAGGAGGTCTTCATGACCGCGGCCTCGCCGGGCGTGATCGCCAACTTCCTGCCCAACGAGTACTACGCCACCGAGGAGGAGTACCTCTACGCGCTGGCCGAGGTGATGAAGGACGAGTACAACGCCATCGCCGCCTCCGGCCTGATTCTGCAGCTCGATTGTCCCGACCTGGCCATGACGCGGGTCTCCCAGTTTTCTCATCTCTCCGTGGATGAGTTCAAGAAGATCGTCGAGCTGCACGTCGAGGTCATCAACTACGCGTTGCAGGACATCGACCCCGAGCGCATGCGGCTGCACGTCTGCTGGGGCAACACCGAGGGGCCCCACCACCATGACGTGCCGCTGCGGGAGATCGTCGAAATCGTCCTGCGGGCCCGCCCCCTCGGCCTCTCCATCGAGGGCGCCAACCCCCGCCACGGCCATGAGTGGAAGGTCTGGCAGGAGGTCACCCTCCCCGAGGGCAAAACGCTGATCCCCGGCGTCCTGGACACCACCACCAACTTCATCGAGCACCCCGAGCTCATCGCCCAGCGCATCCTGAACTACGCCAACGCGGTGGGCCGGGAGAACGTCATCGCCGGCAGCGACTGCGGGTTCGGCACGTCCGCGTGGGGGCGCAAGGTCGAGGCCAGCATCGCCTGGGCCAAGCTGGCCTCCATGGCGGAGGGAGCGCGCCTGGCTACGCGGGAGTTGTGGTAGGCCTGGGTGCGTAGCGCGACCGGGTCCGGGAGGCGCTGCTCACTTGGTGGTCACCTGGATCAATGCAGCATCGCAGCGAAACCGGCCTGTTCGAAGTGGTGATCGCTGGTCAACGCTTCCCAGATGCCGAACCGCTCCATCACCAGGAAGCTGGCGCAATCAGTGATGCTCCATTCCTTGTCCAGGGCCCTAGCGCGGAGCAGTCGTAAAGCATCCCCAAACTGCTCCGGCAACTGTGGGACAACGTGGACGTCCGGGTCGCGCAGTATCCGGTCGACTAGGTGGACCGTGTCCTGGCGTCGCTCGGGCGTTGTCCCACTCCGGGGCGCGAGGACCTCGTTGAGCACCAGTTGGGTGGTTACGATGCGAGCGTTTTCCAAGTCCAGGATCGCAGAATACTGGGTGGCAATGTCGTGATACTGGTCGTTTTCGTCGACCAAAGCCAGCCAATAGCTGGCGTCGCCGAAATAGTCGCTCATGTATCCGATCGCAGCTTGGCCCGACGCTGGAAAGCCGGCTGCCAGTCGTCCGCCCAAGCCACGCTGAAAGATTCTATCTCTCTTATGCGTTGGAGTTTGCCATCAGGCGAGTACTCGCCGATGCCGGAGACCACGGCGCGGCGAACGTCGTTGGCCTGAAACGCTGCTCCGACCTCGAGGTGCCATTCCTCCGGATACGGGCTTACTATCACGTCCCCGTTTTCCAGCAACAACTGGAAGGTACCGCCCCCACCGTTGCCCGGCGGGTTCATCTGCACCCCGCGAACCTGCCCCATCACCTCCACGGTTTGGCCGTTATCGAAAGATCCCATACCATGGCTCCTGATTTCCGGGAACTCCTGTTGGTGAACTCCTGTTGGTTAGGGTGAATGCTTTCATACCCAACAGCACCATCATATCAGTATAGGTTGACAGGTACTTGGTGTCCAAAACCGAGATGAAACTGCTGGTCGATGTATCCGTGTTTGGTTGGGCCGGCTCCTCGCTCTACCCTCTCAGCACAATGTGCCGCCGCCATTCCTCCGACGTCTCCGCAAAGTCCTCCCGGTAGTGTGCGCCCCGGCTTTCCCGCCGTTGCAGGGCAGCCTCGACGATGAGGCGCGCCACCACCAGCATGTTCCGCAGTTCGAAGTCCGCGGCAGTCTCCGGTAGGGGCATCGTCCGCTGCCACAGGTTCAAGATCCGCGCCGACAGCAGCAGCCGCGTGCCGTTGCGGGCGATGCCCACGTTGCGCCACATCAGGTCCTGCAGGTTTTCCTTGCCGCGTTCCGGCACGGTGGCGCACACCATGGCGCGGTTCGACAGCCCGACCCGCAGGTTGCCGTCTTCATCGTCCGGCGCCTCGTATTCCGGCGCGTTGCCCAGCGTCGCCTCCACCAACCGGCGGGAGAACACCAGGGTGTCTAGCAGCGAGTTGCTGGCCAGCCGGTTGGCGCCGTGCACCGCCGCGCACGCCGCCTCGCCGCAGGCGTACAGACCGGCGATGTTGGTGCGGCCCCAGGTGTCGATGCGCACGCCGCCCATCATGTAGTGGGCCGCCGGCGCGACCGGTATGGGCTCGCGGGTGATGTCCAGCCCGTACCGCCGGCACTCGGCGTAGATGGTCGGGAATCGGCTGGACACCGTGGCCGGCGGCAGGTGCGATATGTCCAGCATCGCCGGTCGGCCGCCGGCCCGCTCCATCTCGGCGGCGATGGCCCGCGACACCACGTCCCGGGGCGCCAGGTCCGCCATGGGATGGTAGCCGGACATGAACGGCTCCCCGCCCGCGTTCCGCAGGATCGCACCCTCGCCGCGCATGGCCTCCGACAGCAGGAACGTGGGCGCGTCTTCCAGACACAAAGCCGTGGGATGGAACTGGTAGAACTCCATGTCCATCACGTCAGCGCCGGCCAGGTACGCCAGCGCCACACCGTCACCGGTCGCCACCTCGGGGTTCGTCGTGTAGCGATACAGCTGCCCCGCCCCACCGGTGCTCACCACCACCACGCTGCCAGGGATCACCCGCCGGTCTCCGTTCCGGCCACTGTCATGGCGATGCGCGTGCGCCGTGGCAATCTCGCCGCCATCGCCCATCACCTCCACGCCCGACACCGCCCCTTCCTCCGCGCAGACGCGGATGGCGTGGGTGTACTCGAGCACGGTGATTTGCTCGGAGGCGCGCACCCGGTTGGCCAGCGTGTCCTCGATGTGCATGCCGGTGGCGTCGCCGCCGGCGTGCAGGATGCGCGGCATGCTGTGCGCTCCCTCCCGCCCCAGCGCGATCTGCCCGTGAATGGTGTCGAAGGGCACCCCCCACTGGATCAGGCCGGCGATGCTGTCCGGACCCTGCCCGGTGAGCACGCCTACGGCCTCGGGATCGCACAGGCCGGCGCCGGCGTCCAGCGTGTCCCGCTCGTGCAGCGTCGCCGAATCGCCCGGCCCGATTGCCGCCGCGATGCCGCCCTGGGCGTAACGGCTGTTGCAGTCGTCAATGCGTCCCTTGGTCACCACCAGCACGCTGCCGTGCTCTGCCGCCAGCAGCGCGGTGTTCAGCCCGGCGATCCCGCTGCCGATGATGATGTAATCGTATCGCGTTGTGTCCATATCAGCAGTTGTCACCGCTCACCGTTTGCAGTCGTGTCCCAGCGCCACGGCCGCGCTGCGGTCCTCCTCCGCCCGGCGTTCATCGCCTGATGCCGAGAATGCACGACTCCGATAGCAGTAGATCTCGGCGTCTCCAGGATCGAGGATTATGGCGACGCTGTAGTCGGAAATGGCCTGGTCGTACGCGCCCTGGTCGTGGTGGACGTTGCCCCGGTTGTAAAACGGCGCCGCCCACGCCGGGTCCAGCCGCATCGCCGCCTCGTAGTCTTCTATGGCCCGGTCAACCTCGCCCCGTTCGGTATGACTGGCGCCCCGGTTGTTGTAGGCCGCCGCCGACTCCGGGTTGAGTCGAATGGCCTGGCTGAAGTCCTCGATGGCCTGGTCGTGCTCCCCCAGGCGGGCGCGGGCGTTGCCCCGGTTGCTGTAGGCCTGGGGGAAATCCGGATCCAGCCCGATGGCCGTGTCATAGTCCTCGATGGCCCGCTGGTATTCCCCTTTGCGGGCGTAGGCCCAACCCCGGTTGCTGTAGACCTGGGCCCACTGCGGATCCAGCCGGACGGCTTCGTGATAGTCCCACAACGCCCGGTCGTACTCGCCCTGGCCGGCAAAGGCGTTGCCCCGGTTGTTGTGCGCCGCCGCCGATTCCGGATCGAACCGGATGGCCAGGTCGTAACTTTCAATCGCCAGGGCAAACTCCCCCTTGTGGGCGTAGGCGAGGCCCCGGTTGTTGTGGGCTTCCGACAGCTCGGGGTCGCGCTCAATTGCGCCGTCGTAGGCCGCGATGGCCTCGTCAAGCTCGCCCGCCATCAGGTGGGTATTCCCCTCCCTGGCGCGCCCCACCGCCCCGTCCCACAGGCAGCCGGCGCCGAGCGCCAGGATGGTAGCGAACAACGCCAGCGCGCCGGCCTGGAACAACCGTCGCCTGATACCCATGCCGGGGCGGCCAGTCACGGAAAATGCCAGAGCAGGGAAGGCCCCGTTCAAGGACCAGATACGCTTGTAGGGGCGACGGATCCGTCGCCCCTACGATGGTTGGCGAGGTGTGCGACTGTCGTCTAGTCGTCGTCGCCCACTGCCGCCGGCTCCGGCTCCTCGATGGGATCGAGCTGCCAGGGGAAGTTGCCCTCGAACAGAAAACCTTCCTTGTTGCCCCACTCGGCCTCGGGAGCCTCGTAGTAGATCTCGATCTCGTTGTCGTCGGGATCGAAGATGTACACGCCCATGGAGATGCCGTGGTCACCCAGCCTCTTGAACTTCACGCCGTGTTCCTTGCAGCGCTGGTACAGTTCCTTCAGGTCGCGGAAGGAGTTCATCTGCCACGCCATGTGGGCCATGCCGACCCGCCGGTCCTCGGGGCCGGGCGCGTCCATTCCCAGCGGAATCAGCGCCAGCTCGTGGGACATCGTGGTGTCGGCCGACAGGAACGTCATCCCGCCCGGGCGCCCCGTCATCACCGTGAGGCCAAGTACGTTCGTGTAAAAGTCAACGCTGCGCTCGATGTCACGGACTTTGATGACCAGGTGACCAAGCTGCTTCGGGGTGTGGGCCATATCGTTACCTCCAAGGATGGCGAATGGAGTTTCACCTTTTGCCGCATTATATCCCACCCGGACGATCATGCGTAGCCAGGTTCACTGGAACCGTCATTGCGAGCGAAGCGCGGCAATCTCGTTGAGGTAAAGGACGCTGCGCCGAGAACGAGATCGCCACGTCGCTTTGCTCCTCGCGATGACAAAATGGGTGCGCGTGAGCACCCAGGGCCTTGTCAAAGTAGCTTTTGTCATTGCGAGCGAAGCGCGGCAATCTCGTTGAGGCAAAGGACGCTGCGCCGAGAACGGGATAGCCACGTCGCTTTGCTCCTCGCGATGACAAAACGGGTACGCGTGAGCACCCTGACGATAGTGTGCATTGCGGGCATTTGTGGTAAAACGGCCCTTGATATCCTCTCAATAACTGATTGCATGTCCCTAGTATAATGTCACGCTGCCAGCCAGGTTCCCGGCCCACCCGCCTGTGATGGATATGACGCAACGCAACATCGCGGAATCGGGGTCGCTGCCCGTGGACGACGTTTCCACGAACGGCAGCAACGACAATGCTCACCGGTTGACGTTCAAGCAGGCCGATGAGCCCTGGGAGTTTGAAGAGATCTCCCAGTTGAATTATGCCTCCTTCGTCGAGGAGGTCCCCCAGCACCCGTCCAACGACGCCGGCGTGCTGGTGGACCGCTTCCACGACCAGAACACCTACTTCATCTGCCGCCGCGACCAGAACCTCGTCGGCATGATCTGCGTGCGCGACCGCCGGCCTTTCTCGCTGGACGAGAAGCTGGGCAGCCTCGAGGAGTACCTGCCCCAGGCGGAGGGCGCCCGCGTCTGCGAGGTGCGTCTGCTGGCCGTGCGCCCCGACATGCGCCGCAGCCGGGTCCTCACCGGCCTCCTTACCATGATGGCCCGCTACTGCCTGGAGGGCGGATACGACTACGTGGTGATGTCCGGCCGCGTGTCCCAGCAGGCCCTCTACCGACACATCGGCTTCATCCCCTTTGGTCCGGTCGTGGGCGATGACGACGCCCCCTACCAGCCGATGTACCGGCCCGTGGGCAACGTGGGCGCCGAGTTCGCCGGCCTCTTCCACGATGGCGTCGATGCCCCTCCGGGCGAGCCCGTGATCCTGACGCCAGGCCCCGTGGCAATGCCGGAGGCGGTGGTACGGGCCTTCCATCGTCCGCCGCTCTCCCATCGCTCTCCGGAATTCGCCGCCCTGATGCAGAATGTTCGCCGCCGGTTGCGCGACCTCGCCAACGCCGCCCATTGCGCCGTGATGGTCGGCTCCGGCACGATGGCCAACGACGTGGTCGCCGCCCAGATATCTCGCCTACACGCGCCGGGCGTGGTCGTCACGGCCGGCGAATTTGGCGAGCGACTGCTGGATCACGCCAACCGCATGGGCCTGCGTTACTCGCACGTGAAGCACGAGTGGGGCGCTCCCCTGGACTACGACCGCATCGACGAGGCGTTGTCAGACGCCGTGGATGGGCAGTCCGCCGGTTGGCTGTGGATGCCCCACTGCGAGACCTCCACGGGAGCCCTGGCCGACTTGCCCTGCCTGAAGGCGATGTGCCGGCAGCACGACGCCCGCCTCGCCCTGGACTGCATCAGCAGCATCGGCGCCACGCCGGTGGACCTGAGCGACGTGTGGCTGGCCAGCGGCGCCAGCGGCAAGGCCCTCGCCGCCTACCCCGGCCTTGGCCTCGTCTTCTCCAGCTACCGGCCCGAACCCGATGAAACCCTGCCGCGATATCTGGACCTGGGGCTTCACTGCGCCGGAGAGGACAGCGGCGCGGTGCCCTTCACCCTGTCATCCAATCTGCTCGCCGCGCTGGACGCCGGCCTGGCCCGCCAGTCCGAAGCCCTGCTGTCCGGCATCGACCAGGAGGGCCGCTGGCTCCGGCAGCAACTGCGCGACCTGGGGTTCACCCTGGTGGCCGCCGAATCCGAGAGCGCCGGCGCGGTAACCACCATCGCCCTTCCTGCGCGCGCTGCAACCGGACGTGGCCTCGAGGCCCAGGATATGGGACGCAACCTGGAAGCTCACGGCTTCTACACCTCCTACGCCAGCGGTTACCTGCGCCGGCGCAACTGGCTGCAGATCTGCCTCATGGGCGAAACGGATCACGAGCAGCTGGAAAGGCTGCTCCCGGTCCTGGCCGCCCAGTTGGACGCCATGACGCGGGTCGCTTCGACCGCCTAGCGCAAAGCGCCGCCTGCAACCGGGGGCAACCCTCGCACGTACCGATTTCCGATCGAGCTGTCATGGCGACCCCGTGCTTGATACGGGGCGGCGATGCCGTCGCACGAGGATTCGCCACCCATCTAGCTGGACCGCCGCGTCGTTCCCCTCTGGCGATTGACCAACCCGGCAGGCCTTGAGGGGTTAACCGTTCCGCAGTCTTTGGAGTTCCTCCTCCAGTTCGCGGACCCGGGCCTCGGCCTGGAGGCGAGCTTCACGCTCCTGAAGTCGGGCATCCTGTTCCTGTAATCGAGCCTCCCGTTCCTGTAATCGGGCCTCCAGTTCGCCGTCGGCGCGGGCGCGCTGGTCGTCGTAGGTCAGAATATGCCGCCCTGTGGCCGGGTCGTACCACCCCAATCGTCCCCGCTCCCAGCGGATGTTCAGGTTCAGGACGCGGCTGTACCCCTGGAGAATATCGTCCGCCAACTGCTCCAGGGGAATAGGCACATACCGGTCGTGCTCCAGCCGATCCCCGGCCAGGCGCGCGCCGTGGTACTGGCCCGTTTCGTCGAAGCGCCAATACTCGGGTATGCCCAGCGTGGCGTAGTCCTGCGGCTTGTCCCTGGTATCAACTTCCCCGGTGCGCGGCGACGCTATTTCCAGCACGAAGTCCGGCGGCTTCCCCTGGTCGGCGATAATGTAGCCGTTGCTGGCATCGTACAGTGCCGGATCCACGCCAAAGGCTACCAACAGGTCGGGATACCGGCTCCCGGCGAGGCTCCTCGTGGGACGTACCACCAGGTAGCGGTCGCCGGTCACCAGGGTGGTTTGGGGATTGCCGAAGTGCATGGCAAGGTGATGGGCGTTGCCGTTGGCGGCCAGGTGGTCGAAGCTGGTCATCTTGTCTTCCGGCTCTTCCGGCGGGTCGGGCAGCCGGAAAGGTTCCGCGGGTTTTGGATCCTTCGCGAAGGTATCGGCGGTGGTCATGCTGGACCCTCCGGGGCTCGGCGGATTATCTGCTTGCCATGCGAGTCGAGTGTCTCGAATTATACCCGTATCCAGTTTCGGCCGGGTGATATGATCGTCGGCTGAGAAAGACCACCAAGGAGTCCACCCATGCCAGTCATTCACGACCTCTCCCCCGACGACCTGCTGACCACCACCCGCGCCGTGCGCAAGCGCCTCGACTTCGACCGCCCCATACCCGATGACATCGTCCGCGAATGCCTGGCCGTGGCCCAGCAGGCCCCCACCGCCAGCAACCGGCAGAACTGGCACTTCCTGGTGGTCACCGACGCGGACAAGCGCCGCGCCATTGCCGATCTCTACCGCCAGGAGTGGAACCGGTACACCCAGTCGCCCACGGCCGCCAGCAACCTGACCTACGATGACCCGGTGCGCGCCGCGGTGCAAGAGCGGGTGGGCGACTCCGCCCAGTACCTCGCCGACAACTTGCACCGCGCTCCCGTCATGGTCATACCCTGCATCGCCGGCCGCACCGACAGCGCGCCGGCCCTGGTGCAGAGCGCCCAGTGGGGCACCATCATGCCCGCCGCCTGGAGCATGATGCTGGCCGCCCGCGCTCGCGGAATCGGCTCCGTGTTCACCTGCATCCACCTGATGCACGAGGAGGCAGCGGCCGCCGTGCTGGACATTCCCTACGACCGCATCATGCAGGCCGGCCTCATCCCCCTGGCCTACACCATCGGCGACCGCTTCCGGCCGGCCCACCGCGAGTCGCTGGACGACATCGTCCACTGGAACCAATGGTAGGCGCGTTCAGGATTGCTGGTAGAATGATCTCGGCTGACGCTCACGTGTACCCGGCTGCCGTGTGTCATTGCGAGCGCAGCGCGGCAATCGCGCTCTGGTAGCAGTCGGCCCTCGGTGAGCGGGGCCGCCACGCCGCTGTGCCCCTCGTCATCGTAAATCCGGATGCGCGTGAACCCGCTGGCGGCAGCGCAATGGAGATCAGGACTGCGCATGATCAGCATTTTCCGGCGGCTCCGTCGCGACCCGGGTGACTCTGCGGATGGCCGCAACGGCAAAATCCGCGCCCCCCAGGTCTTCAATCCGATACCCTGCCTCGATGGACTGGTGTGGATCGAAGACGGTTGCCTGCACAAGTCGGGCATGGATACCAACCAGTCCTTCCGCCTGCCCCTGACCGACGTGTCCGACATCGTCGCCGATTGGGATTTATTCAAGGAGAACCCTTCCCGCGCCGAAACCCGGATAATGGTGCAAGGCCCCACCGGCCTTGTCCGCGCCAGCTTTGGCCCGCTGCAATACTGGGGCATGATCGGCCTCACCGCGCACCTGCACCACGTCTATACCGAAGAGCAGACCACTGAACTCGGCGAATCCTCTGACGAAGTACCCGAGATGGTCGGGCCCTTCGAATGTCGCCGCGGGATGATGTGGGCCGACCGCGATTTTGTCTATCTGGGCAAGTCCGTTTCCGCCGATTCCGCCCGGGTCCCCATGTCCACCATCGACAGCGTGACGGCCCACTGGGACCGGTCAGTCGTCAGCAACGGACGGCGCATCCGCCTGGACGTATTCAGCCGGCTGGGCGGCCTGATGGGCTCGGAGTTTCTGGTCAAGCAGGCCTCCGGCGTCTTCGCCCTGGTGAACTACGTGAACCAGTTGCGCACCGAGCCGCCGGAATGATCAGACGTAAGCGCGTCGCCTGAGATCAACCGCCTTCCCGCCGCATACGAGACTGCGACCAAAGTTCTCATCCAATGACGGAAGAACTCAACGAAGGCCATTTCGACTGGCCTGATGCCCACCTATAGGCCCACCACCACCAGAATTAAGGGCGCCCGCAGCAACGAGTACCTCCGCGAACGGCTGGAGCAGGTGGCGTGAGATTGAGCCGCGAACCCTGTGTGCTATTCTGTTTTGACTGCCCTACAGCGGCTTCGGAGGCAACAGCCATGACTACGCCCAGCGGAATGTCCTATGAGGAGCGGGAACGCCGAGCGCAGGCGATTTATGATTCCAGCATCCGCCACCTGATCGGCCCGGGCGATACGCATAAGTACGTCAAGATCGACGTGCTGAGCGGCGACTACGAAATCGGCGAGAATTCGATTGAAACCGGCCACCAGCTCCGCACGCGGCGGCCCGATAGTGTCATCAGCACCTTCCAGAACCACTGCCCTCGAGTCATAAAGATACGCAGCCCTCGCATTACTCGAGTGAGCAAGACGCAGCAATGATGCACTACGGCTCGGTCAACGACGACGGCGAAGAATGCAGCGTCAGGCTCACCATTCAAGGTAGCGACCAGCACACTGAGAGCATCTCTTTTATCATCGATACCGGCGCCACTGGTTCGATGGTTTTGCCTCTGGAAATCGTTGACCGGCTCAACCTCTCACAGTCCATTGACGAATACGTTCGAGTTACCCAGGCTGACGGATCATCTGACCGGTATGGTCTCTACGTTGCTCACGTGATGTGGCATGGCAGTCTGAAACAGGTCGAAGTCGTTGCTTTCGGGCCGGCCCCACTGATAGGCATGGGCCTCCTCCAGGGCAGCAACCTCAGCGTTGACGCCATCCCCGGCGGCCTGGTAACCATCACCGAGTTGCGCAACTTAACGTGAGCGCAATTGCATCGACGCCCGCCGGCATTAGATCATGACCGCCGCCATCACATTTTCAGACCTCTTCCTGCCATTCACCGCGCGGCGCATGATCGGAAAGATTGCCGACGTCACACAAACCCGGCGCCCGCGTTGGCTGGAAGATTACAAAATTATTGATATCGCCGATGACGCGGACACCAGCAACATGTCGGCTAACGCGTTGGAGAACTTCCGCGCCATCGACTTGGTAATGCGCGGAATGGACAAGACTAGCACTACCGACGATACGCAGTACGTCATCATCGAATGTTCCTCTGTCGTAACCGTGGCTGACGTGACCCGGGCTCGCCGTAACGCCGACTACTTGGCTCAGTTCACCGGCGTTGCCTCCCAGGCCGTGGTCATCGGAATCGAAATTCCCCCGGCCATCGCCAACCTGGCTGAGCAAGGGTCGGTACACTGCATCGTCTCTACCAACAAAGGCGCCGGCTCCGGATAAGACCGGCGGCACACTGACCACCGGCATAAAGCCGGCGCCGGCCTCCGATGCTTTATAATTGCGTGGAACCTGTTCGGGAACGCACAACCGTGTATACCACCGGAATGCGTTCATGACGCAGTTCACCCGCCTGCCGGCCAAAGCCGTAGTCATCGGAACCGAAATACCCTTGGCCATCGCCGACATCGCCGAGCGGGAAGCAGTGCATTGCATCGCCATCACCAACAAGGGCGCCCGCCCCAGGTAACCGTCAACCTCACGTTGATGCCCGCCGCCACGTCCGGTCAATAATAGGAGCATATCCCGCCAATGCCCAGCAAGAAAATTGTCCTCGCCTACTCCGGCGGCCTCGATACCTCGGTCGCCGTTCCCTGGCTCAAGGAGAACTACGACGCCGAAGTCATCACCTGCACCATCGACCTGGGCATGGTGGACCTGGAGACCATCCGTCAGCGTGCCTACGCCGTGGGCGCGTCCGAGGCCATCACCGTGGACGGCCGGGAGACGCTGGTGGAGGAGTTCCTCTGGCCTGCCCTCCGCGCCGGCGCCATCTATGAGGGACAGTATCCCCTGGCCACCGCGCTGGGCCGCCCGCTCATCGCCCGATACCTGGCCGACGTGGCCCGTGAGCACGACGCCGACGCCGTGGCCCACGGCTGCACCGGCAAGGGCAACGACCAGGTGCGCATCGAGGTCGGCGTGTCCGCCCTGGCCCCCGGCGTGGAGCTCATCGCCCCCATCCGCGAGTGGGGTATGAACCGCGAGGACGAGGTGCTCTACGCCCGCGACCGCAACCTGCCCATCGCGCCGTCCAACAACAAGTACAGTACCGACGAGAACCTGTGGGGCCGCAGCGCCGAGGCCGGCGAGCTTGAGGACCCTTGGGTCGAGCCCCCCGAGGACGCCTTCGAGTGGACGGTCAGCCCCGCCGCCGCGCCGGACGCACCGGCCTACGTGGAGATCCGCTTCGAGGAAGGGGTTCCCACCGCCGTCGATGGCGAGAGCATGGCCGGCGTCGCCATGATCAGCCACCTCAACACCCTGGCCGGCGCTCACGGCATCGGGCGTATCGACCACGTCGAGAATCGCCTGGTCGGCATCAAGAGCCGCGAGGTCTACGAGTCGCCGGCAGCCGTCCTGCTGCACGCCGCCCACCGCGCCCTGGAGACCATGACCCTGTCCCGTGAGCAGAGCCGTTTCAAGGAGCGCATCGCCCAGGAATATTCCGAGCTGGTCTACAACGGCCTGTGGTACACCGCCCATCGCCGCGATCTCGACGCCTACGTGGACAGCACCCAGCGTCACGTCACCGGCGACGTGCGCGTCCGCCTGCACAAGGGTTCCTGCGTGGTCGTCGGTCGCACCGCCGACCGCCCGCTCTACAACTACGTCCTGGCCACCTACGACCGTGCCGACGAGTTCGACCACACCGCCGCCAAGGGCTTCATAGATATCTACGGCCTGCCGGTCCGCACCCAGCGCCGCCAGCAGGGAGACTAGGTAAGAGGCGAACGCATCCTGTCATAGCGCGTGCGCATGGTCTCGTGTCATTGCGAGCGAAGCGCGGCAATCTCGTTGCCGAAGAAGGCATCTTGGGTACAGGAGGCGAACGCATTCCGTGATAGCGCGTGCGCATGGTCTCGTGTCATTGCGAGCGGAGCGCGGCAATCGCGTTGCTGGAGAAGGCCGCCCTTCGGACAGCGAGATGGCCACGACGCTACGCTCCTCGCGATGCCGAAGCGGGCACGCTCGGAGCGGTAATCCTGTTCCACGGGACGCGGTCGTCTGCTGACAGGCCCTACTCCAGCCCCACCCGCCGCAGCGTGTAAGCGTCCCCGGCCATAATCTCCTCAATCCTCGGCGGCAGGCCGCGAAAGTCATCGGTCGCCGCCGAGATCAGCCGGCCGGTCAGCGCGCCGCTGTCCTCTGAGGCCAGCCACACCGCAAGCTCGGCGCACTCGTCGATGGACGCGCCGCCGCCGGAGGTGACCCGCAGCCCCAGCTGGTGGATGAAGTCCGCGCCGGCCTCGGCGGCCTGCTCGGTCATCTTGTCCCACATGCTGGTGTGAACCGAGCCCGGACCCAGCGCGTTCACCGTAACTCCCTGGCCGTCCAGTTCCTGCGCCAGCACCTCGGTGAGGCGCACCACCGCCGCCTTGCTGGAGCAGTAGGCCGACATGTTGCTCCACGCGTTGGTCGCCCCTGCGCCCGACAGGTTGATGATCTTGCCGCCGGCCTGCTCCAGCATCACGGGGATGATGGCCCGGCACACCAGGAAGGTGCCGGTGAGGTTGACGCTGACGGTGTCCACCCAGTCGGCGATGTCGTTGCCCTGCAACGGGCCCACCGGCCCGGACATGCCGGCGTTGTTGACCACCACATCGATGCGCCCGAAACGCTCCACCACCTGGTTGGCCAGCCGCTCCGTGTCTTCCTGGCTGGTGACGTCGGTGGGAACGGCAATGGCCTCAGCGCCCAGCTCGGAGACGACGCCGACAGCATCCGCCAGCTCCGCTTCGCTGCGCGCGGCCAGCGCCAGCTTCGCCCCTTCCCGCGCATATGCCAACGCGATGGCCCGCCCGATGCCGCGCCCCGCGCCCGTAACGACTGCGACCCGACCATCCAGTTTCATGTCATAACCTCTTGGGAGTCCCGGCAAACGTGTGTCGGTAGTTAGAAAACTATCTCGTTGTTCCTGCGTAAGCAGGAACTCAGAAAAGCCACTGCGACCAAAATGCTGATCCGGCCTTGCACCTGCCGACCAGTTCGATGACATTGCTGCCGGCAGGGCGAGTATCTAGTCGATCCGATCATCCCCGAAACGCCACGCACTGGCTAATATCGGCAGCTGTCAACTCGGGGTAGTCGCTCACGATCTCATCGACGGCACACCCATTTCGCAAAAGTTTGAGTACAAACTCAACCGTGATTCTGGTACCGCGCACTCGAGGCTTCCCCAGGCATATAGCCGGGTCGGTTGCGATGCGGTCGAACGTCATATCTTCGTGTTCCGTTTTTGCCATCACACCGCCGGCGTAAGGTCCGTCTGTGCAAAGTCATTACCCTTGAACAGCAGCGGCAGATTGCGAACCGATGCAAGTGCGTAAGCAAACGTGTCGCCAAAGTTCAGCCCGGCGGGATGGCGGCCTTTGCCGTATAGCCGGTTGGCTTCGCCGGCGGCCCACATCTGTTCTCGATCCAGTTGCACCACCATGATGAAAGGTTCTTGCAGGAACCTGACGGCACGCTGGTATATCTCGTCGCTCCTGCCGGCGGCTACAATCAAAATCTCGACGGCGGTGGCGGTCGATACGAGTACCGCACCGTCTTCGACCATGACATCGGAGAACGTTTGCCGGTCTGATTCACCGGTAAGTACCGCGATTATCGCGGAAGTGTCAGCTGCGATCATTTGGGCAGCCCATTCTCATCGTAAAGCTCGTCTTGCCATATCTTGGAAGGCGGGTTGTCGTCATCGTATGGATGTTGTTTACGATATGCGGCCCCGAAATCAACGTAGTGTTGCATTCGTTCCGCCCTTTCCGCCTTTGTGAGGTTCTCCCGAGATGCGGGCAATCCGTCTGCGCCGTAGAGTTCTTCCTGCCAAACTCTGGATTCTGGGTATGCAGGGTCGTAAGGATGTTCCTCGCGATACTGACGGCCCCGCTCGAGGATCGCCTCCCACCGCGCCTCCGACTCCGCTCGTTCCTCCGGGGCCATTTGGGCCGGGGGAAGAACGTTAATCAAGGTTTGTAGGGCCTTCAGCACCGCCCGGTTGCGTGCCTGCGGGCCTTTGTAGCCCAATCGCTTGGCGACCTCTACGGCATACTCTTCGATGAGGGCTTCCGGTTCGGATGTCGTTGGAAAGAAGGCCATGATGAAGCGTTCTCCATGTTGAGGGCGTTCTATGCACACGCCGGCGGCGTCCCCGCAGGAATGCCGCCGGCGTCTACCCTATCCCCGGTGCCTGGCTACATGTTGACTGGGCTACACGTTGCCCAGAGCCTCGCTCAGCCGGTTCACTCCCTCGTCGATCTCGTCCTCGGTGATGTTCAGGGCGGGCATGATCCGCACCGCGTTGGGACGCACGCCGTTGAGCAGCACGCCGGCCGCCTCCGCCGCGTCCATCACCGCCGGCATGATGTCGCTGTCGAACTGGACGGCGGCCAGCAGGCCCTTGCACCGGATCTCCTCGACGAAACCGTACCGCGCCTTCAGCCCGTTGAGCTTGTCGCTGAGCACGACCTCCATGCGCTTCACGTTGCCCAGGACGTCGTTCTCCAGCATGTAGCGCGTGCCGGCCGCGGCCGCCGCGGTGGTTAGCGGGTTGCCGCCGAAGGTGCTCCCGTGGTCGCCGTAGGTCAGCGCCATGGCGTTCTCCTTGGACAGGAACGCCCCGATGGGCACGCCGTAGCCGAGGCCCTTGGCCAGGATCATCACGTCGGGCTCAACGTCGTACTCCTGGTGGCCGAACAGGCTGCCCAGCCGGCCCATGCCGGTCTGCACCTCGTCCAGGATCAGCAGGATGTCGTTCTCGTCGCACCAGGCCCGCAGCCGCTGGAAGTAATCCGCGTCGGGGATGTTCACGCCGCCTTCGCCCTGCACCGGCTCGACCATCACGGCCACGGTGTTCTCGGTGGTGGCGTTCATCACCGCCTCCACATCGTTGAAGTCCACGTAGGTGAACCCCTCGGGGATGGGCTCGAAGAGCTCGTGGTAGTGCGGCTGCCCGGTGGCGGCCACGGCGTTCATGGTGCGGCCGTGGAAGGAGTTGAAGGCGGTGATGACCTCGAAGGCGCCGTTCTTGTGCAGCTTGCCGTAGCGGCGGGCCAGCTTCAGCGCGCCCTCCACGGCCTCGGCGCCGCTGTTGCAGAAGAAGACCCGGTCCATGCACGAGTTCTCGATGAGCATCTCGGCGATGTCCAACTGCGGCAGGGTGTAGAACTGGTTGGACGTCTGGATCAGCGTGGCCGCCTGCTGGGCGATGGCGTCGACCACCACCGGCGGGCAGTGCCCCAGGTTGTCGACGGCCCAGCCGGCCACGAAGTCGATGTACTCCTTGCCGTCGGCGTCCCACACTCGAGAGCCCTCGCCCCGCACGATGACCACGGGCCGCCGGCGCACGGTCTGGGCATAGTACTTCTGCTCGATGGCAATGTATTCAGCGTTGCTGGGCATGACAAATCCGCTCCCTGTGAGTGTGTTGTTGGGCGCCGCCATACACGCCGGCGCACGAGCCATTATACAGCGATGGACGCGGGGGATGGGTTACGCCCCCCGAACCGTCATTGCGAGCGCAGCGTGGCAATCTCCTCTCCGCCTCAATCCATAGCCCGGCCCTATGCCCGGTCAAACTCCTGTCTGCTGATGCCCAGGTCCCTTCGGATGCCGTGAATGGTTCCCGTGGCAAGATCCCGATTGCCGTGTCTTGGAACCGTGGTTTCCCGGTCGTTGGCCGGGTTGATCCAGATTTCGTGCGCTCCGCCAGCCTGACGGTGAAAGGAGCATCCCAAGTTTCTGAGTTTCCTGGTCAGTTCCCGGTAGGTCATACGGCTATTGAAATGCGTCCCTTGCCGGATTGGGACCGGACTATCCCCTCGGGCAATGGTTTGCCCCTCTCCTTGTAGGAAAGGACGAATTGCTCAGCCACTGTGGCGAGTTCAGACAGGGCGCTGGCGGCGGTTTCTCCCCATGCCCGGCATCCGGGCAGGTCCGGTGTCTCAGCCATGTAGAGCCACCCCTGGTCTGCGCAGGGTTCGTGCATGATGCAATCCAACTGGTACAGTTCCATTTCGATCTCCCACTGCGGTGGCCGCGAGGCGCTCACGCGCACCCGTGTTGCGGTTGGGAAACGTCAGCAGCAGGATTTGTGAAGTCGCCATCTCGGAACAGCCCAAATCCGGATAATCCGTAAATCCTGATCCTGACGATTACGGCCGAACCGTTACAGCTCAGCCGGGTATTCGGGCGGATATTCAACGAAGGTCACCCGGGAGATGGCGTCGCCCGAGGGTTCCTCCTGCTCTCCCACCACGTAGGCCCGCGCCTCAACCTCCACGGCTCGACTGAATACCTCGGCGCGGCGGGCGGCCCTCACCCGGTCGGTTTCCTGGACTGTGATCGAAATCTCGACCACGGCGTATATGGTCTCTTTTTCAGGGTCATCCAAACGCAGGATGCAGTCCGCGTCTTCCAGATCATCGGCTTCATCGCGGGTTATCCGCCCGCTTCGGATTGCCGGGATCAGGATTTCAGCATCAAAGGTTGGCGACGGCGGGCTGCCGGAGTGGACTACCGTGCCCATTTCCATGCCATGGAGCCGTCGGATCAGTCGCCGCGAACGTTCTATGGCCCTGGCTTCGTAGTCATTGCCACTGAGTCTGCCGATGTGGCCGGACACCTGGGCCTGCCCTTGCCTGAGATCCATCACGTACTGTTCCAGCCGCGCTTGCCCGTCCTTCAAGGCCGACACGTCTTCCTTCAGAACCCCCATGTCCTGCTCCATCCGGGTGAAGCGGACGGGGAGCTGCAGCAGCTCGTCGGTGAGGATCTCCCGGCGCAGGTCCTCGCGCAGGTCGTCGCTGCCGCGGATGAGCTGGATCACCCATTGACGCAGTTCCTGCTGCAAATCAGGGCTCTGCTCCACGGCGTTCATCATATTCCGCAAGCTGCTGACGCTGGGCTGGGTCATCATCATCACCTGCCGACCATTATACGGGACGCGCGCCGCCGCCGCGCCGGCGCAAAGGTGCTCGTACGCACCCGTGTTGCGGTTGGGAAGCGTCAGAATCACGATTTTCAAGATTTCGGGATTATCCGGATTGCAACCGTTTCATGATGCAGATCTCCCAATCCTGTCAAATCCTGAAATCCCGTAAATCCTGTTTCTGACGATCCACGAAACCACGCCTGCTATCCGCGACGTCAACCCAAAGTTGCATCCCCCATCCTCCGCGCCCTATAATCGCCTGTTGGCGGTCTTGGAGGGGTTATCCATTGCATCGGGCCGCTGGAGGCTTTCCTTGACCTATCTCGACCTGCATTGCCACTCCGTGGCGTCCGACGACTCCCGCGCCACCGTCGAGCAGTACCTCAAGTTCATCCAGGTGCACCGCAAGAAGGGCTACACCATCGACGGCATCGTCCTCACCGAGCACCGCAAGTTCGACTTCGATATCGATTACTCCCAGTTGGCCGACCAGTACGGCGTCCTGGTGCTCAAGGGCGCCGAACTGGACACCTGCTTCGGGCACATGCTGGTCTACAACATCACCCCCGCCATGGCGAAGGACGTCGACTTCGGCGACGTCAAGATGGACGGTCGGGAGCTCATCAAGGCCGCCCGCCACCACGGCGGCTTCGTCGTGCCCGCCCACCCGGGCCGCTTCGGCATCGGCCTGGTGGAGTACATGGAGCAAGGCGAGGTCTTCGAGGACGTGACCATCGTGGAGCGGGTCAACGCCGGCAGCAAGCCCGAGGAGAACGAGCGGGCCGAGGATCTCTGCCAGCGCACCGGCTACCTGGGCACCGCCGGCAGCGACGCCCACCTGGCCAGCCACATCGCCCGCGCCGTCACCGAGTTCAAGGCCGACATCCGCACCGAGCCCGAGCTGGTCGACGCCCTCATCTCCGGCGAGTTCCGCCCCGTCTACATCCAGGAAACCGCCGCCGCCCCCGTGGCCTGACCGGCCCACGGGACGTCGGATAATGGTCATTGCGCGCGCAGCGTGGCGATCTCGTTGAGATAACCGTCATTCCCGCTTCACCCCGTCATTCCTGCGCAAGCAGGAATCCTTGCATCCAAAAAATCCCGTCCATCCTGTACATCCATGCAAAGAAACCGCCTGGAACAGAACGTTACCCAGGGAGCAGCTATCAGGAGCGCACAGCATGCCCACCCAGATCGACTACGAATACGACCACTCCCTGTACGGGGTCGAGCACGAGTCCGGCCCCTTCGACGTGACCCGGGAGATTGTTGACGTCTACACCCGCAGCATCGGCGATGATAACCCCATCTTCACCGACGGCGAGGCGGCCCGCGCCGCCGGCTACGCCGACCAGGTCGCGCCGCCCACCCTGTGTGCCCTCTTCGAGCGCGGCGAGCTGCCCGACATTAAGCTGCAGTTCGGCCGCCGCCAGTTCCACGGCGGGCAGCGGGTCGAGCCCCGCGCGCCCATCGTCGTCGGCGACCGGCTCACCGCCTCGTCCCACCTCAAGGACGTCTACACCAAGACCGGCCGCTCCGGAACCATGGTCCACGTCGTCTGGGAGACCACCTTCAGCAACCAGGATGGCGTGGTCGTCGCCGATGTGCAGCGCTCCCAGGTCGTTCGGGAGTGATGTTAAGATGAGCCAGGCAACCAAGCTTTACTTCGAGGACGTCGAGCTCGGCGACGAGATCGGCCCCGCCATCATCTCCGTCGCCCTCGACCAGGTGGTCGACTTCTGCTCCCTGTGGGGCAATCCCGCGCCCAACCGTTTTACCGACCAGGCCGAGGCCGAGAAGATTGGCCTGGACGGTCCCATCGTCCCCGGCATCATGACCATGGCCCTGGTGTCCCGCGTGGTCACCGACTGGGCCGGCGCCGGCACCGTCGCCGACCTGGACCTGGTCTTCCGCGGCACCGTCCCGCACAATCAGCCCCTGCACGTGGGCATCCAGGTCAGCGACACCGAGCAGGACGACGACGGTAACCACGTCCAGTGCGACATCACCATGACCGGCCCCGTGCCGGACCGCCCCTACGTCATAGGCACCGCCCGACTGAACCTGCCGTCCCGCGACTGACCGGGTCCTGCGGATGGCTGCGGCTCCGGTAACGTCGCGGAACAGCGACACATCGTCTGCCGGGAACGGTCGCGCATCGCTCCTCCTGGAGCATTTCGGCGCCATCCTGATGGCGTTGACCGACTTCGTTCTGTTCCAGACCGTAGCCGTCCTGCTCTGCGTCGCCATCTACTTTACAATTCCCGCGCTGGATGCCAGCATAAGGCAGGGCGGCGATGACTGGAACTGGATCGACATCTTTCGCATCGTCAGCCCCACCTTCACCGTCTCGGGAGGCGCAGTAACCGTGCTCACCAGCTACTTCTTCGCCCGCAAGTCCCAGGAAGAAGCCCGCCTCCGCCAGGAAGAGGCCAAGCTTCGTCAGGAGGCCGAGACGCGGGCCGCCACTGCCGAAGCCCAGTTGGAAGCCCTCAAATCGCAGATGGGACAGCCAGTCACTTCACGCCGCCGCAACCGCCGCCGCCTGCGCAATGGCCCGTCGCAGAGGGAGCGGTAACTATGTTCTCGGGCTATTTCTTCCACAAGCGGGCGCTGGAAGTGGAGCAGCAGACCCGGGAAATCCAGCGGGAGACCCGGGAAATCCAGCAGCAGCTACGGGAAACCCAGTGCAGACTCGAGGAACTCACCATCCAGAGGCTCGTAGCTGAACGCCAGTTGCACGACGCCAAGCGGTCACGTTATGAGGCCGAATACAAACTGCTGGCTCTGAAAGACCAACGCCGTCACAACCGCAACCGCCGCCGCTCCCTCCGCTAACGGACACATACCACCATGCTCACCAAGCTCCGCCAGATCGCCATGATGGTCAACGACCTGCCTGAGGGGATCGACCTCTACGGCCGCATCCTCGGCATGCAGCCCTCCCGCACCGGCGTCCTGCCCCAGTTCGGCCTGGACAACGCGGTGCTGCCCGCCGGCAACGGCACCTTCGTGGAACTGCTGGCTCCCAGCGACGACAACTCCGCCGGCGCGCGCTTCCTCCAGCGGCGCGGTGAGGCCCCCTACCTGATGATCTTCGAGACCGACCAGTACGACCGGCTCATCCCCCACCTGCGCGACCTCGGCGTCCGCATCACCGGCGAGACGGAGCATGCCGAGCCCCATAACAATGGAAGCCGGTCCGCGTTCGTGCACCCCGCGTCCTGCAACGGCGCATTCATCGAGATCATCGAGGTCACCGACCCAAACAACCCCTGGCCCGCCGCCGGCCCCGACTGGCAGTCGTCCACCCACGAGCCCGGCACCTCGCAGCTTCGCCAGATGGCCGTCATCGTCAACGATCTCGACGCCGCCATCGCGCACTGGAGCCGCATGTTCGGACTGCAGCCCACGCGCCGGTTCGAGATCAGCTTCACCGACCTGGAGATCGCCGTACTCCCCCTCACCGGCGGCGACACCTTCATCGAGCTGGCCCAGCCCACCAGCGCCGACTCCCCATCCGGCCGCTTCCTCGCCCGTTACGGCGAGGGCCTCTACCTCACCATCTACGAGATCGCCGACTCCCTGGCCACCGACGCCTACCTGCAGACCCAGGACATCCGGTTCACCACGTCCCGCCGCACCGACAACTACGTCAACCTGGGCTTCAACAGCATCTGGCTGCACCCCGCCACCTTCAAGGGCGCGTTCACCCAACTGTCCCAGGTGCTCGACGCCGAGAACCCCTGGCCCCCCGCCGGCGACGACTGGTTCCGCGCCTAGCCTCATGCAGCAGAGATCCGCACGCGATCACGCCGGTCACGCCCACGCCGAGCACGACCATCTCCATGCGCCGGACGGGGAGACCCACAGCCACGCCGAGCACAGCCATACCCATTCCCGGGACGGGCAGACTCACACCCACGCCGGCGCGACGCCGCAGGTCGTCTGCTTCGAGGAGGTCAGCGTCAGCTACGGGACGATCCGTGCCCTGGATGACGTGTCCTTCTCCGTGGAATGCGGGAGCCTGTCAGGCGTGGTGGGGCCCAACGGCGGCGGCAAATCGTCCCTGCTCAAGGCCGTGGTCGGCCTCGTCCAACTCGACACCGGCCGCGTGCTAGTCCAGGGCCGGCCCAGTTCCGATATGCGCAAGCACATCGGTTTCGTGCCCCAACTGGAGCAGGTCGACTGGAATTTTCCCGTGACCGTCTGGGACGTGGCCATGATGGGCCTCACGCCCCAGCGCGGCCTGTTCCGCGGACACAGTCGGGCCAATCGCGATGCAGCCGCCGAGGCATTGTCAATCGCGGGCCTGATCGACCTGCGAAAGCGCGGCATCGGCGAGTTGTCCGCAGGCCAGCGCCGTCGCGCGCTGCTGGCCCGGGCCATAGCCGCCAGACCGTCCGTGCTCCTGCTCGACGAGCCCATGAACGGACTGGATCCCACCTCCCAGCATCGGTTCCTGGACATCATCGACCGGCTCCGCGAGCAGGATGTCACCGTGATCATGAGCACCCACGACCTTACCTGCGTGTCCGCTCGCGCCAGCGACGTGGCCCTGGTCAACGGTCGCCTGATCGCCTACGGCCCTCCCGAAGAGGTGCTCATGGAGTCAGTCCTGGCCGAAGCCTTCGGCCACCAGCTGGTCGTGCACTCCACCGGCGGCGCCTACGCCCTCCACCATCACGACCACCCGGTCAACTGGCCCGGCCGGGAATAACCGCCTTTTCCCGGAGAGCCTGCCGTCTGGTCCCGCTCCACCACCGGCAGCTCACGCGGTTATTGCGCCGCTGCGGCCGTGGTCAGATCGCCCCGGTCCTTATCGCCGCTTTGGCCTCGTCCACGTCGGATACCAGGCGTCCTGCTGCCACATTCCCGAAGGCGAGCATGGTCTCCCTTGCCGGCCCCTGCAGGCCGGCCAGCGCGACCCGTCGGCCGGCAATGACTTGTCCGGTTAGCGACGCCGCGGTGTCGTCCATGTACGCCACCCGGCGAAAGTCGAAGATCGTGACCTGGTTCTCCCTGATGTCGCCGGTGACCACCCGCGCCATCTCCCGCGCGCTGGCCACCGATACCCAGTCCGGCATCACCACCAGGCCCACATGCGATTCCAGGGGGTCGCCGTCCGCCCACACGGCCGAGTCGGGCAGCGGTACCGAAACCAGCCGTTGCAGCTCCGACTGTTCGCTGCGCCGTGCTCCCACCAATGACGCCGCCACCAGGCCGATTATCACCGCCACGTTGAAGTCCACCGCAATCGCCACGACTGCGGTTATCAGCATCACCGCGGCGTACCCACGCGGCACCTTCGCGATCCGCTTCACGTACTGCCAGTCAACGACCAGGCATCCGTTGACGATTATGATGCCGGCCAGCGCCGCGATTGGAATGCGCTCTATGGGCAGCGCGACCAGCGCCAGAAGCATGATCAACGAGGATGTGATCGGCGCAATGACTGTCCGTCCCCCGGCCTGGATGTTCAGGAAGGTGGTGACGCTGGCCCCACCCGCGTTGCCCCCCATGAGGCCTCCCAGCAGGTTGCCCGCCCCGAACGCGGCCAGCAGTTGGTTCGGCCGGTGGCTGCTGCCGGTCAGCGAGTCGGCTTGCAGGGCGGTGAGCAGCCCGTTGGCGGCGCACAGCAACGCGATGGTGAATGCCGGCAGCACGAACGCCGGGTTGAATATCGGTGTGGTCGGGGTGGGCAGGCCACGCGGAATGTCACCGACCACCGGCGCGTCTTGGAACAGTAACAACCCGATGGCGGTGCCGGCGACCAGCGCCACGAACGGCCCGGGAGCGTACCTGGCCAATTTTCGCGGCCACAGCAGCCCGATGGCCACGGTCGCCCCCGCCACCGCCAGCGCATCCAGGTTGATGGCAGCGGTCGTCCAGGCGGTCACGTTGCCGATAACGCCGCCCTTCGCGGTGGACAGGCCGATGGCCGGCATCACGTGCGTGATCACCAGGACTATGCCGGCGGCCGTGAAAAATCCCGCCAGCAGCGAATACGGAATGTATGCCACCAGCCGCCCCCATCGGGCCGCCGCAAAAGCCAGCAGAATGATCCCCGCGAGCATCGTGGTCGTGAACGCGCCGGCCAATCCGTATTCGAACACCACGGGCCCAAGCACCAGGGCCACGAACACGTTCGGGCCGGCCACGAGGACCCGACTGCTTCCGGCCACCGCCGCCACCAGTCCCACGGCAATCGCGCCGTAGAGGCCGGCGGCCGGCCCTATTCCGGCGATCAGACCGTAGGCCATCGCCACCGGCACCAGCACGATGCCCACGACGATGCCGGCCTGCAGGTCAGTGATTATCCTGCGTACGTTCACGCGTGCTTCCGTCAGCGCGCCGGTGCGGCGACCAAACTCCCCCGCTCAGCTCACCGGTCCCGGGGGACGAAGGTTGTCACTGTCGTTCGACCCGCGAAATCAGCCCTGACGGCCCGCCTCGCCTGTCCAACTCAATTCGTGCGATGGTGGGTGCGTTGGATCTGCCGCCCCGCGTTCCCATGCGCCACTCCCCTGAGGCAATGAAAAACCCCATGTCGCAACTCGGACACGGAGGCTTTCGTCTGGAGCCTTGACTGGTGTTTGTTCCGGCGCCTCAGCCCTCGCGGGTTTGGCGCGCCGCGGAGTTTCAGCGCGCCCGGCCGTCCGCGCGGCAGCAAATTCGTTCTGGGCTGCGAAATCCTACCAGCCCAATATCAATGTTCGCAACCCGATAAAGATTCTCGTGCGGACCCAGTTTGGCGGCGGGAAACGTCAGAATCAGGATTTTCAAGATTTAGGGATTATCAGGATTGGAACCGTCGTGTGACGGACATCTCTCAATCCTGCCCAATCATAAAATCCCGCAAATCCTGATTCTGACGATTTACCAAACTGGGTACGCGTGAAAATAGCGGTCCGGCCTGCAATACCCGCAAAAGAACGTCGCCTGCCTCACGCGTGCTCACTCCATCAATGTAAAATGACCCGCAAACGGCGCTTGTGTTTTCCAACGCAAACCAGCCGCTTGCGGAAAAGGAGTTGCCAAAACATGAGCATATTGAGCGGCGGCGAAACCCTGGCCAAATCGTTGGCCCGGGAAGGAGTCGAGGTTGTTTTCGGGCTCCCGGGCATTCAGATTTACGGCATAGTCGCGGGGCTCAGGGACGAGCCCGGTATCCGTATGATAACCCCTCGACACGAGCAGGCCGCCACCTACATGGCCGACGGCTATGCGCGCGCTTCGGGCAAACCCGGCGTGGCGCTGGTGGTTCCGGGGGTGGGTATCTACAACGCCGCTTCCGGTCTGGCCAACGCCTATGCTCGTTCATCCCCGGTATTGCTCATCGCCGGCCAGGTGCCTCGTGCCCAGATAGGCCGGGGCCTCGGCGCCGTCCATGAGGTACTTGATCAGATGGACGTTGTGCGCTCCGTGACCAAGTGGCAGCAGCGCGCCGTCAGGCCCCGGGAAATCCCCTACGCCGTATCCGAAGCCTTCCGGCGGATGCGCACCGGTCGCCCGCGCCCCGTCATCATAGAGATCCCGCCCGACGCCGGCGTCGAACGCGAGGAGGTCGTGCTGCGCAATCCGGCTCCCGTTTCGCGGATCGTGCCGGACTCGGAGCAACTCCGGGAGGCCGCCGCCGTCATCGCCCAATCCCGGCTGCCGCTGATATACGCCGGTGGAGGCGTCGCCCGCTCCGACGCCGAGTCTGCGCTGGTCAACCTGGCCGAGACCACCAACATTCCCGTCGTGACCTCCACCGGTGGCAAGGGCACAATCCCCGACGGGCATCCTCTGTGCTACGGCTCCTGCTTCAGCCCGCGCGGCGAGCGCCAGGAAATGAACCAGCTATACGACGTCATGGCCTCCGCCGATCTCGTGATCGGCATCGGCGCCCGTTTCTCGCTGGGGAATCCCGCCGGCGAGGCGTCTACCCTCGTCAATATCAACATCGACGACACCGAGTTGACCCGGGTCCAGGCCAACACCATCCCTTTGCATGGCGACGCCAGGGCCACCATAGAGGCCCTTCTGCCCCGCCTCAGGGATGCCGGCGCTGGCGATCGATCTTCCCCGGCGATGGCCGTAGATGCCGCGCGTCGATTGATCGCACACTACGACGTCCAGCTTCAGGAACCGCTCTACCCGTTCGTGGAAGCGCTGCGGGAGGCCATACCCGAGGATGCTTTTGTAACCTGGGATGTAACGCAGCTGGGATTTTACGCTCGTACCCACTGGCAGGTTCATCATCCCAAGACATACATCGATTCCGGATACCAGTTCAACCTGGGCTACGCTTTCCCCACTGCCCTGGGCGCCAAGGTCGCGCAGCCCGACCGGCCCGTGGTGTGCATCGCCGGCGACGGCGGGTTCATGTTCAACGCGTCGGAACTGGCCACCGCCGTCAAATACGGCATAAACGTTGTCACCTTGGTGTTGCGCAACGACTCATTCGGCAACGTCGCCCGTGACCTGGACGACGTATTTTCCGGTACTTACGAGACGGACCTGCACAATCCCGATTTCGTCAAGTTTGCGGAGTCCTTCGGCGCCGTGGGAATGCGGGCCGCGTCACCGATGGACATCGCCACCCTGCTTCCTGCCGCATTGGAACTGCAAAAGCCGGTTATTATTGATGTGCCATTCAGCGACATGCCGATTCCCGTGGCGCCTCAGGTCGCTCCGCTTTACGCATTGCCCTGGACCCAACCGCAGGAAGGGCTGATTGCCACCTGACCAACGCGCCGCCAGCGCCACCCGTTCCTCACGCGTACCCAGTTTCATTGGAACGGTCATTGCGAGCGAAGCGCGGCAATCCCGTTGGGGCAAAGAACGCTACGCGGGAACGAGATCGCCACGTCGCTTCGCTCCTCGCGATGACAAACTGGGTACGCGTGAGCCCCCCGTTCAACTGGCCCAGCTTTCGAACTGCGACCTTGCCTGACCGTGCGGTAGCGTTGCAATTCAGGTGGTTTAGATTCCTGCCATTCCGGCGAAAGCCGGAATCCCTCATATCCAAAAATCCTGTCCATCCTGTGCATCCATGCAAATGAACCACCTGAAACGGAACGCTACCCACCCGTGCGGAAGCGATAGCCGCGCGTAGCGCCTCACCTCTCACCAAGGCTGATAATGTCCCTTGCAGTCTTCTACGCCAGCGCGCTGATCTGGGCGTTCTTGTGCGTCCTGGTGGCCGTCGTCGCCGGCGCTGCGGCCGGCGGCCGGCCGCGCCACTGGAAGACTGCGCTGGTCGGGCTGCTCGTCGGAGCGGCGTTCGGCCTCGTCACCGGCGTCCTGTTCAGCTTTGTCGCCGCGATGACTGTCTTCCCGATCTCCCTGTTGCCGGCTTTGCTCCACAGCCTCGCCATATACTTCACCCCTATCGCACTGAGCGTCGCGGCGGCAGGCGTTGCCGGGTTGGCGGTGGGCCTGCTGGAGAGGCGATCCGCCGCCATTGTTCGCAGGTGCCTCATCGTCGGGGTCGCATTTGGACTGGTATTGGGCATTGCCAACGCGGCGTTGGCGCCTGTCTGGATGAACGCCCTGATCCCCGTGTTGGAGGCTGTGGGCATCGGTCGCTGGTCCGCGCCGTCGATCGGAGTGGCGATCATGGTCAGCGGAGTGATAATGGACCTCGCGCTCGCCGTCATCGCCTTCCGGTTCGTCCGCCGCAGATGGGGCGCCGCGTCACCCGCGACCGCCACCGTGACCTGATAGGATGTTGCGGTCACCCTGCGCAAACCAGTCTTGGTAGCGAAGGCGCAGGAGCCGGCTGAAATGTACGACCTCAATGGTGCAACACCCTCGGTCACCGGTGTCGGCGAAGGCGCTCCCTGGATCAGTTTGACCGTCCGATGAACTGACCGAGCCGCGAATGGGCCCAATCCGGCAAGGAGGCGAAACCATGTGTATGGGCGGCGACTGCTTTAACACGTCCGGTCTCGCAGAAGCTCTCATCATTGGGCTGCTTCTCTTGGCTTGCGCCGGCGCCGGCCTCGGGGCTTTCATCGGAGTAGTCTTCTCCGATTCTGGAAGAAAACTGCGCGGCGCCCTTACCGGCGGCATTATAGGCGCCGTTGTCGGCCCAATTGCGGGCCCCGTTGCCCTGATACTTATCTGGTTTATGTTGATTGAATTCGGGACAAGACCCAGATGGTCAGGGATGTGAGCCATGCCTCTGGCCATATACTTGACTGCTATCTCTGCCAGCGTGCTGCCCATGATGGCCGTTTGCGCCCTCGCCGCCGTGGTCGCCGCCGCAGCGTTCGACGGTCCGCGCAGGTATGGACGCCGTGTCCTCATCGGCTCCCTGATCGGTTTGCCGTTTGGGATCATCGGACACTATCCGGTGAGAATACTGGTCTTGTTGTTGACTTCAACCTGGTCAGACCCAATGGAACGACTCCTCGCCGTGTCCATTGGTGCGATCGTCACGGCCCTTGCCGCCGCAGTAGCCGGCGCCGCGACGGCAAAACTATCCAGCGTGGCCTCACGATCCGTGCGTAAATGTGCCGCCATTGGGGGTGGGTTCGGCATGGTGGCGGGTATCGCAAATGCGGCAGTTGCCATGGTCGTGCCGGGCGTTGGCGTCGAGCCCACGACGGATATCATCGTTGTACTGGCCCTGGTGTCTGCTGCAGCAGGTTTATCGGTCGCCGCGCAAATCGCCGTCGATGCCGTGTTGGCCATAATCGCTTCCCGGCTTGTCCGCAGTCGGACGACCTCAGGGTCATCTGCGACCAAAACGTGAACCTGATACGATGTTATGCGTCTCATGCCTCGGCATACTCTCTGAACGTCAATCAAGCAGGAGCAACACCATGTACGACCTCAACGGCAAAACAGCCCTCGTCACCGGCGCTGGCGGACGCCACGGCATCGGCCGCGCCATCGCCACCCGCCTCGCCTCCGAAGGCGCTGACGTCGTGGTAACCGATGTCGAGGCATCCCTGGACGCCATCCGCACCGAGGACCGCCTCGACGGCTGGGAGGGCCTTCCCAGCGTCGTCGACGAGATTCAGGCCATGGGCCGCCGCAGCCTCGGCCTCTATTACGACGTTGCCGACAGTACCCAGGTCGACGGTATGGTGTCCGATACCCTCAACGAGTTCGGCAAGATCGACATCCTCGTCAACAACGCCGGCTCCCGCCCCGGCCGCGACCGCGTTCTCGTCGTGGAGCTTGAAGAGGACGCCTTCGACGAGGTCATGCGGGTCAACGTCCGTGGCACCTACCTGGTCAGCCGCGCCGTCTGCCGCCACATGGTCGGCCGGGGCGGCCCCGGCAAGATCATCAACATCTCCTCCGGCGCCGGCAAGCGCGGCATCGCCCGCTACGGGGCCTACTGCGCCAGCAAATTCGCCGTCATCGGGTTCACCCAGTCCCTGGCCCAGGAGATGGCCCCCTACCACGTCAACGTCAACGCCATCTGCCCCGGCCTGGTAGACACCGAGCGCGTCGACTTCATCGCCGCGGCCCTGGCTCCCGAGGGAACCTCCGGCGAGGAGCACCGCGCCCTCATGGTGCGCGAGCGCGAGATCCGCGTGCCCCTGGGCCGCATCGCGCAGGGCGACGACATCGCCCGCATGGCCGCCTTCCTCTCCTCCGCCGAGTCCGACTACATGACCGGGCTCAGCATCAGCGTCTCCGGCGGCTCCGAAATGAGCTAGCCTCCGCGGACAAACGCCCACGCTGTTGACCAGCATGACAGCTCACGCGTACCCAGTTTCACCGGAACCGTCATTGCGAGCCCTCCCGAACCGTCATTGCGAGCGAAGCGCGGCAATCTCGTTGGGGCACGGAATGCTACTACCGGGACGAGATCGCCACGTCGCTTCGCTCCTCGCGATGACAAAATGGGTACGCGTGAGGCATGACAGGCGCGGAAAGTCGGGCGACAAAGAACACATCCAACGACAGTCCGCCCCCCACCACAGGAGAAACATTTGGGCACCGTCACCGTCACAATTCAGCTCGGCGACCACCTCGGCAACCAATTCGAGGAACTCGACATCATCGTCGACACCGGCTCGACCTACACTGCGGTACCACGCGCAACCCTCGAACGCCTGGGAGTTCCAGTCCAACGCTCACTGCCATCAGAGACTGCCGACGGCAGGATGGTCCCGGTCGACGTAGGCGAAACCACGATCAGACTCGAGGGACTGCAATTCCACACGCCGGTCATATTCACCGAAGCAAACGAGCCCAGTCTGCTTGGCGTGGTCACCCTCGAACAAGCTGCCCTCGCCGTCGACCCAGTGGCCGGCCGCCTGGTGCCCACACACCTCCTCCGCTACTGACCGCACAAAATGGCGCCGGGAGAAGAGGGCCGGCAGGCGAAAGGCCCACCCGCGAGACTTTGTCCACACGCCATAGGTCCGCCCTGGGTTCTGTTCCATTTGCGGGGTAGAACCGCCAAAGGACAAGGAACCGGAACAGAAAGAATAAGGTGATAGATGATGACGCACAATGACCGGATGGCAAAGGCCGATGAAAAAGGCTGCGCCGAATTCTTTTTTTCATACGTGCTCCAGTTTGACGATGGCACATTTTACGTGGGGCACACTAACGCGCCGGCTGCGCGGTGGTCGGAGCATGCGGCTGGTCTATCTAAGGCTACCGCCGACAGAGGGGCGTTTCGTGTTCGGATGGCATTGCCTTTTGGGACGCGAAAGGAGGCACAGTACAACGAAGACCGCATCCAGGCATCTCTCCGAGTAGGAACTGACCGCGTAGAGGCTATGATCCGAGTGTTTGACCAGTTGATCAATGTCGTTCGCCCGCAGAAGACATTTTCAGAGTTGCAGAGAGAGGAAGCGGAATACGAAGCCGAGATGCAGCGGGTTTTCCACCATTCCGAAGCCCTGCTCTTCAATCTGGGAAGGCGACCGGGGACTGCCTGTGGCTACAACGGGTACCAGTTTTACAGTACCCAAGATTGGGGCACGCTGATAAAAATGGCCCGCGATGAGGACTTTACCGGCAACATATACGGTCGCGAAGTATGTAGGCATTGTCTGGAGCACGCGCCGGCCAGTGTTATCGAGTGAACCACTCTGCAAATGGAGTAGAACCCGGCCCGGGCATTCTTCCGCACCTTCGAACGGATCAGCCTTGCCGTCGCGGGCTGCATCGTTCTCTCAGTGATCGGCGTCAACGCCATTACAACTACATAGCAACATGGAGCAATAGTTAAACCATGCCCATAGACCGAGAACAGGTGGAACACATTGCCGCCCTGGCCCGCATCGCTCTCACCGATGCGGAGAAGGAGGCCTTCGCCCGCCAGCTATCCGACATCCTCGACCAGTTCGAGGTCCTGCAGACGCTGGACACCGCCGGCGTGGAGCCCACCGCCCACGTCGCCGGTCTCGACACCGTCCTCCGCGACGACGAGCCCGCCGAGAGCCTCGACGCCGAGGACACGTTGCTCAACGCCCCCCGTCGTCGCGGCGACCTGTTCCAGGTCCGCGCCGTGCTGGACGAGTAACCCCATGAGCACACCCGCCGCCAGCGATCTCTGGCAACTGTCCGTAGCCGAGGCCTCCCGTCTCCTCGCCAACCGCGAAATCAGCAGCGTCGAGCTCACCGACGCCTGCCTGGAGCGCATCGCCGCAGTGGATGACCGGATATCCGCCTACATCACCGTAACCGCCGACATCGCGCGCCAGCAGGCCGCCGACGCCGACCGCCGCATCGCCGCTGGCGACGCATCTCCCCTTACCGGCGTTCCCATGCAGATCAAGGACCTGCTCTGCACCAACGGCGTGGCCACCACCTGCGCCTCCCGGATGCTCGCCGAGTATGTCCCGGTGTACGATGCCACCGCCGTGGCCCGCCTCCGCGAGCAGGGCGCCGTCATGCTCGGCAAGGGCAACATGGACGAGTTCGGCATGGGCTCCTCCACCGAGAACTCCGCCTTCTTCCCCACGCGCAATCCCTGGGATACGTCCCGCGTTCCGGGCGGCAGCAGCGGCGGCTCGGCGGCAGCGGTCGCGGCCGGCGCCGCCCCCTTCGCCCTCGGCACCGACACCGGCGGCAGCATCCGCCAGCCTGCTTCCTTCTGCGGCGTCACCGGCCTCAAGCCCACCTACGGCCGCGTCAGCCGCTACGGCTTGGTGGCCTACGCATCCTCGCTGGACCAGGTAGGACCCCTGGCCCGCGACGCCGCCGACTGCGCCTTGATCCTGCAGGCCATCGCCGGCCACGACCCCCGCGACGCCACCTCGCTGCCCGATCCGGTGCCCGACTACTCGGCCGCGCTGACCGGCGACATCAAGGGCCTGCGCCTGGGCGTGCCCCGCGAGTACTTCGCCGAGGGTATGGACCCGGGCGTCCGCGCCACCGTCACCGCCGCCATCGACCAACTGGCCGCCCTCGGCGCCGAGGTCCGCGAGGTCTCACTGCCTACCACCGAGTACGCCCTGGCCTGCTACTACATCATTGCCCCGTCCGAGTGCTCCGCCAATCTGGCCCGCTACGACGGCGTCAAGTACGGCTATTCATATCAGGATGACGGCCGGGGCGACGTCGATATGTGGGAAGCCATGGAGCGCACCCGCCAGCACGGCTTCGGCCCCGAGGTCAAGCGGCGCATCATGCTGGGCGCCTTCGCCCTGTCCTCCGGCTACTACGACGCCTACTACCACAAGGCCCAGCAGGTGCGCACCCTCATCCGACAGGACTTCGCCCGCGTCTTCGAAGAGGTCGATGCTTTGGCCGCCCCGGTCTCGCCGGTAACTGCCTTCCCCATCGGCGACCGCACCGACGACCCGGTCCGCATGTACCTGGTGGACGTCTACACGCTCCCCGTCAACATGGCCGGCCTCCCCGCCATGTCCGTCCCCTGCGGCTTCAGCGACGGATTGCCGGTCGGCCTACAGCTGATAGGGTCGCACCTGACGGAGGGTCACCTGCTCAACATCGCCCACACCTACCAGCAGGCAACGGAGTGGCACCAGCAGCGCCCGGGGATCCCCCACCGGGGCCGGTGATCCCTGCTTGAAAGGTTAATTGCACCGTAATTGCGACAAATGCGACATTAATTGCACCATAATTGCACCATAAATGCACCATAGATGGAGATTCAGGCCAGTTGCCATCTGAAAGCACGACCCTGGCCGGATGTGGTGACAAGGTTTAACTCTTTCAAAGTTGACAGGTCGCGTTGTACTTGCCGTCGTGTAGCGTCTTCCGCAAGATAAGCGAGTATCTCCCGCAATGCCAACCCTGTACTGGATTCGTTCAGCAACGCAAGTATGCCTCTCTGCCGCTCGGTAAGGTCATGCTCCACCCGAAGTGGTGGTACATAGCGGCTGGGTCGGAAGCGGACAGTAACCGAGTCGAAGCCGTCTTCAATTTCCGGGTGGGGCAGGCCGGCGGCGGTGGTTAGCTGCGCCATCTTAATCGTTCCCCGTCCCCACTGTTCAATGATTCCACGCCGGTAGAACGCATTGGCAATCAGCGGATTCCAGGGCCGCGATTCGTGGGATAGGAAAAGCAATTCCGGCGTCAGGCCGAAGTGCAGTGTGCCGGTTGAGGTAATCTCCAGGCGGTCGTCGTAAATGCCAACGCCCACCGACCCACCGCCGCTGGCGTAATCACGGTGGCAAAAGGCGTTGGCCAGGGCCTCCCGCAGCGCCAATGGCGGGTAAAGGGGTTCGTCCACCCGAACGAAAGAATCCGGCGTAATGCGCCCGGCGATGGGCAGATGCTCCTGTATAAACCGTTCCGCCTGAGTCAGTAGCGTAAAGGCGTTTCCACGAAACTGCCGGTTGTCCAGAAACTCGGTACGGTCAATGCCTTGGAAACGGGCAACTCTCAATAGACACTGCGTCCACTCGGCTGCGACGCGCCGGTTGTTTCCGAACAACGCCACGGCGGCCCGCAGCAATGCGCCGTCCTTGATGAGGCCCATACCCAACAGCAATTCCGCAGGGTCGGCAGTCCCGGGATCTCCTCTGCTCATCCTAATCGATTCGACGACTGTGCGACGGAGTTCGTCAAGGTCCAGGTCATCAGTTGACCAGCCGACAGCCGGTTGGTTTTCCCAACGCTCTTCGTTGTGCATCCGTTCAAGCAAAGTTTGGCTGTACTCTTCCTGCGTCATGCGCCGGTTGGTATTGCCGACTCTGCGGTAAGGGATATTTTTGTGGGCGTAAGGCCGCATCGCTCCACGACCGACTTGTACCATCAGCACGGTTTTACCATTCGCCACGGGAACGCGATCTATGGTTGGGAAAACGGGCGGGTCGATATTTTGCAACTCCGCCGCTACACGCTCGATCGTGCCATCGCTCACATCCTGGCCGACGATGGTTCCGTCCTTGGCAACGCCGATCAGGACGACGCCCCCGCGATGATTCAGCATGGCGCAGGTAGTTTTGGCGGCCTCGACCCGTTCGCCGGTACTCTTCTTGAACTCCAGCGTTTCGGATTCTCCCTGCGTGACGAGGTTGGCGATTTCAGTGGGTATCATCAGGGCTACGCTCCTTCGCTCGCCTGAGGTCATTATACCCACCAGAGCTCAACGCAAGACGAACGCTGCTCCTATGCTAAAATCCGCCCCATAAACACCCCCGCCCCCGGAGGCCCGCCATGCCTGCCCATCGCACCCGCATCAAAGACCTCCTCTCCGCCCAGAGCTCCGGCGATATCTCCGGCCCCGTCAACGTGAAGGGCTGGGTCAAGACCGTCCGCTCCTCCGGCGGCGTTGCCTTCGTGCAGATCAACGACGGCTCGACCCTGGCCGACCTGCAGATTGTCGTCGACGCCAACTGCCCTGACTACTCGCTGGTCGGCGGGCTCACCACCGGCTGCAGCGTCAGCGCCGACGGCAGCCTCCAGGACTCCCTCGGCCGTGGCCAGAAGTACGAGATCGCCGCCGCCAGCCTCGAGCTTCTGGGCGGCGCGGACCCCGAGGAATACCCCCTCCAGAAGAAGCGTCACACCCTGGAGTTCCTCCGCGAGCTGGCCCACCTGCGTCCCCGCACCAACACCTTCGGCGCCGTCGCTCGCGTCCGCAACGCCATGGCCTTCGGCATCCACAAGTTCTTCCAGGAGCGCGGCTTCCTCTATATCCAGACCCCCATCATCACCGCCAGCGACGCCGAGGGCGCCGGCGCCATGTTCCGCGCCACCACCCTGGACCTCAACAACCTCCCCATCGCCGAAGGCCGCGTCGACAACGACGCCGACTTCTTCGGCCGCCCCGCCTTCCTCACCGTCAGCGGTCAGCTCGAGGCCGAGATCTTCGCCCAGTCCATGTCCGACGTCTACACTTTCGGCCCCACCTTCCGCGCCGAAAACTCCAACACCTCGCGTCACCTCGCCGAGTTCTGGATGGTCGAGCCTGAGGTTGCCTTCTGCGATCTTGATGGCCTGGCCCAGCTCGCCGAGGACTTCCTGCGCAGCATCTTCGCCCACGTCCTCGAGACCTGTCCCGAGGACATGGCCTTCTTCAACCGCTTCTACGACAAGGAACTCATCCAGACCCTGGAGGACATCGCCAACTCCGACTTCGAGCGCATGACCTACACCGAGGCCGTCGCCGCCCTCCAGGCCTCCGGCGAGTCCTTCGAGTACCCCGTGGAGTGGGGCGCCGACCTCCAGTCCGAGCACGAACGCTACCTGACCGAGCGCAAGGTGGGCCGGCCCGTCATCGTCACCGACTACCCCAGCGCCATCAAGGCCTTCTACATGCGCCTCAACTCCCCGGGCCAGGGTGAACCGGGCGAGACCGTCCGCGCCATGGACGTGCTGGTCCCCCGCATCGGCGAGATCATCGGCGGAAGCCAGCGCGAGGAACGCCTCGACGTCCTGCAGCGCCGCATGGCGGAGGCTGGCCTGGACGACGCCCCCTACTGGTGGTACCTGGACCTGCGCCGCTACGGCACCGCCCCCCACGCCGGCTTCGGCCTCGGCTTCGAGCGCACCGTCCAGTTCGCCACCGGCATGCAGAACATCCGCGACATCATCGCCTTCCCCCGCACTCCCCGCAACGCCGAGTTCTGACCCGGAATCCAGACCCAGTCAGCATCGCAGGCCCGCTGTTGTCGGGCCTGTTGAACTTTGCGGCGATCTGGCATTTGTACCCTGTAGGTGTACATGCAACGAACTGCGTGGGTATCTGGCATATCCATCAATGGAATCCGTTCACAACTGGGATCATGTGAAGTGATAATTGACGTTGTATCGGGCATTTGATACTGTCTCGCCGCGAATGGAAATACTTCACCGTGCCTGCGCGGCAGTTCTCATTCTGTTGGTTGGAGGTTATCAAATGACGAAACCTGTTCCCGTTCAAGTTTCACGAATCGTGATCCTGGCGGTGATGGCGCTGGTCATCGCTGTGGTTTGGGCCTGCGGTGGGTCTGCCGCCGAACCCCAACCGCCGGCGGCCGCGCCGGCCGCAACGGAAGCGGCCGCGCCCGCCCAGGTCGCAGCCACCGCGGCTCCCGAACCCACCGCCATGCCAGCCATGGCCGACGAAGACGCGGTGCTTCACCTGGCCGTTACCCCGCTGCCCCAGGACACCTACCTGCCCTGGCTGGCCACCAGTGGCGGCCATTTGCCCATGCGCCCGATGTGGGAAAACTTGACGACGATCAGCCCTGAAACCGGCGTGTCCACCGTTCTTCCTCAGCTGGCCAGGGCATGGGATATCAGCCCCGACGCCAGCGAGTACACCTTCTACCTCCAGGAGGGTGTCCAAATGCACCACGGCTGGGGTGAGTTCACCGTCAATGACGTGATTCTGACCATTGACCAGCAGACCTCCGACCCGCTGGCCGGATGCAGGTCCGCAGTCACTCGCTTCATGGGCGCAGACTCCATGACCGAGATGATTGCCAACGGCGACATGGACGTTATTGACGATTACACCTTCACCATGCGGCTGGCGGAGCCGCAGGTGGACGTGGCTGACTGGTGGTTCAACATCCTGGTGGTTCCCTGCGCCGCGGTTCGCAGTTCCGCTCAGCACGCCGCCCAGGGCGACGCCATGTTTGAGAACGGCCCCGCTGGCACCGGAGCCTACCAGTTCGTCGCACGGGAACTGAAGGAAACCGCAGAGTTCGAGGCCGTGCCCTACGAACACTGGCGCGTCAACCCTGAGTTCAAAAGCCTGAAAATCACCTCCTCGTCCGAAGACCTGACCCGCCTGGCGATGCTGCTCACCGGCGAGGCCAATATGGTGGACGTGCCCAAGGTGCTGCACCAGCAGGCGGTCGCCGAAGGCATGGAGGTGTTTGAAAGCCCGTTGCCCTCGGTCGGGTTGACCATCCTGCCCTTCGGCCAGTATCACCATAGCGGGGTGAACTGGAATCCCGATACCGAGCCGTGGACCGCCCCCGGGGAAACCGGGAGGATGGTGCGCGAGGCCATGAACCGGGCCATCAACCGTGACCAGATCATCAACGAGCTGTTCAAAGGATTGGGCGAGCCCATGTACAACACCATCTTCCACCAGTCGCTGGAGGGCTGGAACCCACGCTGGGAGGAAGAGTTCGACGATAAATACGGCTACGACCCGGAACTGGCCAAGCAACTGCTGGACGAGGCCGGCTTCCCCGGCGACAACGGCCAGAACCGCTTCCGCGTCGAGGTTTACCAGAGCAGCCTGCCCGGACTGCCGGAGACCATCGAGGTGGCGCAGACCGTGGCGCAGTCCCTGCAGGACATCGGCATCTCTGCCGACCTGGTCGAGGTGGAGTTTGCCCGGGCCCTGGAGGCCTTCCGCGGCCGCCACGACGCACACTTTATTTTGCCCGTGCGCCAGACCATCCGGCAGATCAACGCCAACGCGCGGATCTATTACTACACCGGCCCCACCGACCCTGAACTTGGTCGCCCCACCGGCGGGGTGGCCTACATTGAAGATCAACTCTACGACGATGTGTACGAGGCCCTTCTGAAAGAGACGGACCCGGACGAAAGACACCGTCTGACACAGATGATGGGCGACCACGTCTATGACAACTATCGCACCATCCCCATCGTCAACGTCCGCGCCACCCTGGTAGTCAACCCGGACGAAGTTCTGGAGTACGAGTTCGGCAGCCTCACCGGCGTCTTCGGTCATCTGGAGTACGCCAAGCGGGCCCAGTAGGCGCACGACAACATGCGCCCGTCTGTTCGGGACGGAACCACGAGTTCCGTCCCGTTTTTGTGTCGCAATTCGCAACGGCCTGCTCGGCGACGCCGTGCCACCCACACCGGCTTCAACTCCGCCGCCGGCCCACGCGACGGTTTCGGCCCCGCCGCCGGCCCACGCGACGGCTTCGAGCGCACCGTCCGGTTCGCCACCGGCATGCGGAACATCCGCGACATCATCGCCTTCCCCCGCACCCCCGCAACGCCGAGTTCTGACGCGAATTTGCGCACTTTGGCTTTGGTAGTCGCCGACGAAATCGGTATCATGTTGGTTTATATTGCTGCGTGAACCTCAGTAATCCGCCTGAAATTGAGGGTTCGAACCTATTGTTACCCTGCCAAAATCTGGATTCTGTACCCATAAGAATATCACTGTAATTGATAATTGACATGGCGTTTTGGCTTTGATACTGTCTGGTCAGAAACGAGCAACTGCAGTATGAACATGCAGTATTTCGTAAATTCGTGGCCAGGAGTGATCAAATGTCAAAACGTAGTACGGTCTTTTGGGCGCGTTTCGCAATACTGGTATCGCTGGCAATGACGCTTACCGCCGTATGGGCTTGCGGCGGCTCCACTGCGCCAGAGGCACAAACCGCGGCCCCCGCCGCGGCCACCGAGGCGCCGGCGGCTCCCGCCCAGGCTGCGGCCACCGCCGCGCCCGAGCCCACGGCGATGCCGGCAATGGCCGAGGAGGACAGCTATCTCCACCTGGCGGTGACCCCGCTGCCCCAGGATACTTTCTTCCCCTGGCTCGCCACCAGCAGCGGCCAGCTCGTCTTCCGGCCCATGTGGGAGAACATAACCACCATCTCGCCCGACACCGGCGTCTCAACCATTCTGCCCCAGCTGGCGAGGGAGTGGGAGATGAGTCCCGACGCTGGCCAGTACACCTTCTACCTGCAGGAAGGCGTCGAGATGCACCACGGCTGGGGCGAGTTCACGGTCAAGGATGTGGTCCTCACCATCGACCAGCAGATGTCCGACCCTCTGGCCGGTTGCAAGGGTCCCCTGAAGAAGTTCATGGGCTTCGATTCCATGACCGAGATGGTCGACGCCGGCAAGATGGAGATCATCGACGACTACACCTTCCGGATGGATCTGGCCCAGCCCCAGGTGGACGTCGCCGACTGGTGGTTCAACATCCTGGTGATCCCCTGCGCCGCCGTCCGCAGCTCGGCCCAGTACGAGGCCGAGGGAGACTCCATGTTTGAAACCGGCCCCGCCGGAACCGGCGCCTTCATGTTCGTAAACCGCGAGCTGAAGGAGTACACCGAGTACGAGGCCGTGCCCTACGACCACTGGCGGGTGAACCCCGAGTTCCAGCGCCTGCGCATCAGCACCACCCCCGAGGACCTCACCCGACTGGCCATGCTGCTCACCGGCGAGGCCAACATGGTGGACGTGCCCAAGGTGCTGCACCAGCAGGCCGTCGACGAGGGCATGGAAGTCTTCGAAAGCCCCCTGCCCTCCGTTGGCCTGTCCCTCTTCCCGCTGGGTCAGTACTACGTGAGCCAGGTCAACTGGAACCCTGACACCGAGCCGTGGAACGCTCCCGGAGAAACGGGGAACAAGGTTCGGGAAGCGCTGAACCGCGCCATCAACCGGGAGCAGATCATCAACGAGCTGTTCAAGGGTCGCGGCGAGCCCATGTACAACACCATCTTCCACCAAACCCTCGAGGGATGGAACCCGCGCTGGGAGGAGGAGTTCGACGAGAGGTACGGCTACGATCCGGAAAGGGCCAAACAGCTGCTGGACGAGGCTGGCTTCCCCGGCGACAACGGGCAGGACCGCTTCTTCATGGAGGTGTACCAGACCAGCTTGCCCGGCCTGCCGGAGACCATTGAAGTCGCACAGACAGTTGCGCAGTCCTTTGAGGACATCGGCATCGATGTGAAGTTGGTGGAGGTGGAGTTCGCCCGTGCGCTGGACGCCTTCCGCGACCTGCACGACGCCCACTTCCTCCTCCCCGCGCGTCAGACCATCCGGCAGATCAACGCCAACACGCGCATCTACTACTATACCGGGCCCATCGATTCCGACCTGGGGCGGCCCACCGGGGGCGTTCTGTACATGGAGGGGCAGTTGTACGACGACACCTATGAAAAATTGCTGGTGGAAACCGACCCCCAGGTACGCCACGAACTCATCATGAAAATGGGCGACGACATTTACGATACGTACCGCACGATTCCCGTCGTAAACATCCGCTCGACGCTGGTGGCCAACCCCGACGAGGTGGCCGAGTACAAGTTCGGCAGCCTCACCGGTGTCTTCGGCCACCTGGAGTACGCCAAGCGGGCCAGGTGATCCATCCTGACATCCTCCGAACCCGCAACAAAATCGGGGGCGTCGGTCGACCGACGCCCCCGATGACCTTTTAAGGCGTTATATCCGCAAATAGTGAAAGTTTCTGCTAATAAATCTCTGTATTTTGGATGAGAAAAGACAGTATTGGCGAGACAATACAAAGCAAACGTTATCGGATGTTATGAGCAGAAATATATTCACTTAATTGATAATTGACATCACAATTTGCTGGTGATACTGTCTGGCGGGAAACGAAAAACCCCGTTATTTACGACGGTCGTTTCGTAGTCGAACGACAGGAGGTCACCCTATGGCAAATATTCGTACGGCTCGCTTGCCGCGCCCGGCTCGTTTATATCGGATCGCCGTCGCCCTTGTGCTCGTGTTATCGCTGGCAGCCCTCTGGGCCTGCGGAGGTTCCGAGGCCCCGGCTCCGGCGGCCCCGGCGGCCACCGCCGCCCCGGCAGCCCCGGCTCAGGCTGCGGCAACCGCCGAACCCGAGCCCACCGCCATGCCGGCCATGGCCGACGAGGATAGTTTCCTCCACCTGGCCGTCACCCCGCTGCCCCAGGACACCTTCTATCCCTGGCTGGCCACCAGCAGCGGCCATCTGGTGTTCCGTCCCATGTGGGAGAACCTGACCACCATATCACCGGCAACGGGTGTATCCACCATCCTTCCGCAACTGGCGCGCGAGTGGGACGTCAGCCCTGATGCCAGCGAGTACACCTTCCGCCTGCAGGAAGGCGTCCAGATGCACTACGGCTGGGGCGAGTTCACCGTCAAGGACGTGGTCCTCACCATTGACCAGCAGATGTCCGACCCGCTGGCCGGCTGCAAGGCGCCCCTGAAGAAATTCATGGGGTACGACTCCATGACCGAGATGATCGATGCCGGCAAAGCGGAGATCATTGACGACTACACCTTCAAGATGACATTGGCCCAGCCGCAGGTGGACGTGGCGGACTGGTGGTTCAACATCCTGGTCATCCCGTGCGCCGCCGTGCGCAGCGCGGATCAATACGCGGCCGAGGGCGATGCCATGTTTGAAAGCGGCCCGGCCGGCACCGGCGGTTACCAGTTCGTCAACCGGGAGCTCAAGGAGTTCACCGAGTACGAAGCGGTGCCCTTTGACCACTGGCGGGTGAACCCGGAGTTCCAGCGGCTGCGCATCAGCACGACCCCCGAAGACCTGACCCGGCTGGCCCTGTTGTTGACCGGCGAGGCAAACATGGTGGACGTGCCCAAGGTGCTGCATCAGCAGGCCATTGACGAGGGCATGGAGGTGTTTGAGAGCCCCCTGCCGACCGTCGGCCTGACCATCGTTCCCCATGGCCAGTACTACGTGAGTGAAGCCAACTGGAACCCCGACTCTGAGCCCTGGGCCGCTCCCGGCGAGACCGGTCGGATGGTCCGTGAAGCGATGAACCGGGCCATCAACCGTGAGCAGATCGTCAACGAGCTGTTCAAGGGCCGCGGGGAGCCGATGTACAACACCATCTTCCACCCAACACTGGAAGGCTGGAATCCTAGGTGGGAGGAGGAGTTCGAGGAGAATTACGGCTACGATCCGGAACGGGCCAAGCAGTTGTTGGACGAGGCCGGCTTCCCCGGCGACAACGGCCAGAACCGTTTCTTCTTGGAGGTCTGGCAGAGCAGCCTGCCCGGGTTGCCCGAGACCATCGAGGTGTCCCAGACCGTTGCCCAGTCCCTTGAGGATATCGGCATTGAGGTGAAGCTGGTGGAAGTGGAGTTCGCCCGTTCGCTGGACGCCTTCCGCGACCTGCATGATGCCCACTTCATCCAGCCCCTGCGCCAGACCATCCGGCAGATCAACGCCAACGCCCGCATCTACTACTACACCGGTCCCACCAACCCCGATACGGGCCTCCCCAACGGCGGCGTTATCTATATGGAGCACCAGATCTACGACGACAATTACGAGGCGCTGCTGAAAGAAACTGATCCCGCCGAGCGACACCGGCTGGCGCAGGAGATGGGCGATCACATCTACGATAACTATCGCAGCATCCCCATCGTCAACATCCGCTCCACCCTCGTGGTGAACCCCGACGAGGTGCTGGAGTACGAGTTCGGCAGCCTCACCGGCGTCTTCGGCCACCTGGAGTACGCCAAGCGGGCCAAGTAAACCGCAAGGCGACACCGGCTGACCCATTCGGGACGGAATTCGTCATTCCGTCCCGTTTTTGTTGTGTATTATTTCACAAAAAGGACTGATGATAATTGTTATTGACAAAGAATAGGTGAACTGCTACGATTTAAGTAACATAGGCGCAACCGCGGTGCGCGATCCGGCAACGAACGACGGAGGTGTGACCATGTCCGTTCATCGATTGACCCAACCGTTTCGCACGATTCAACTGCTCCTGTTGTTGCTGGCCCTGCTTGCGGTGTGGGCGTGTGGCCAGGCGGCCGCTCCCCAGGAGGAAGTCGCCGCCCCAATTCCCGTCGGCGGAGAAGCCGCCAGCTCGGCGTCCACGGCGGTGCCGGCGCCCACCCGTGTGCCCTCCCTGTCCCAAAGCGAGGCCATGCTCCACCTGGCGGTCACCCCGCTGCCCCAGGACACCTTCTATCCCTGGCTCGCCACCAGCAGCGGCCACCTGGTCTTCCGCCCCATGTGGGAGAACCTGACCACCATGTCTCCCACAACCGGAGTGTCGGAGGTCTATCCGCAATTGGCCCGGGATTGGGAGATCAGCGCCGATGCCAGCGAGTACACCTTCTACCTGCAGGAGGGCGTACAGTTCCACTTCGGTCAGGGCGAGTTCACGGTTGAGGACGTCATATTCACCGCGGACCAGCAGATGTCCGACCCGCTGGCCGGCTGCAAGGCCACGCTCAGCCGTTTCATGGGCGCCGACTCCATGACCGGGATGATCGAAAACGGCGACATGGAGGTTATCGATGACTACACGTTCAAGATGACCCTGGCCCGCCCGCAGGTGGACGTCGCGTCCTGGTACTTCAACATCCTACAGATCGGCTGTATGGCCGTGCGCAGCTCGGCCCAGCACGCCGCCCAGAGCGACGCCATGTTCGAGAGCGGCCCGGCCGGCACTGGCGCCTACCAGTTCGTGAACCGGGAGCTAAAGGAGTACACCCAGTACGAAGCGGTGCCCTACGACCACTGGAGGGTCAACCCCGAGTTCAAGCAGCTGCGCATCACCACCACTCCGGAGGACCTGACCCGCCTGGCCCTGCTGCTGACCGGCGAGGCCAACATGGTGGACGTACCCAAGGTGCTGCACCAGCAGGCCCTTGACGAGGGCATGGAGGTGATCGAAAGCCCGCTGCCCACTGTGGGACTGACCATCCTCCCCTTTGGTCAGTACTACGTCAGCCAGGTGAACTGGAACCCCGACACCGAGCCGTGGAACGCTCCGGGTGAGACCGGCGCGCTGGTACGGCAGGCCATGAACCGCTCCATCGACCGCGAGCAGATCATCAATGAACTGTTCAAGGGCCGGGGCGAGCCGATGTACAACACCATCTTCCACCAGTCTCTCGAGGGTTGGAATCCCCGCTGGGAAGAGGATTTTGACGACAAGTACGGCTACGACCCCGAAATGTCCCGGCAGCTTCTCGACCAGGCCGGCTTCCCCGGCGACAACGGCCAGAACCGTTTCAGCCTGGAGGTCTGGCAGAGCAGCCTGCCCGGATTGCCCGAAACCATCGAGGTGTCCCAGACAGTTGCCCAGTCCTTTGAGGATATCGGCATCAACGTGAAGCTGGTGGAAGTCGAATTTGCCCGGGCCATCGACGCCTTCCGGGACCGGCACGACGCTCACTTCATACTCCCGGTCCGGCAGACCCTCCGGCCCATCACCGCCAATGCCCGCATCTACTACTACACCGGCGAAACCAATCCGGAAACGGGCATTCCCGGCGGCGGCGTGGCCTACATGGAAGACCAACTCTATGACGATACCTATCACCGGCTCCTGGAGGAAACCGACCCCGCCGAGCGCGAACGCCTGGCCCGGGTGATGGGCGACGACATTTACGACACCTACCGCACCATCCCCATCGTCAACATCCGCTCCACCCTGGTGATCGATCCTGACGAGGTGTCCGAGTACATCTTCGGCAGTATCACCGGCGTCTTCGGCCACCTGGAGTACGCCAAGGCTGCCAGATAGCCGGGCTCCATATCGATAGAGCCAGGCAGACAGCAGAGCCAGGCAGACAGCGGGGCGTCGGTCATCCGACGCCCCGCGCCTGTGCAAAGTCGTTTCATCCGCTCATGGTGAGCCTGTCGAAGGATGTTTCTTGCAAATCGGAGGATGGTTCGACAGGCTTACCATGAGCGGTAAAAGGCTATACGGGGACTTTGCACCGGCCCTGCCTGATGCCGCGGTTCTTTGCTCCGTCAGGGCGGCGGATGCTAAACTGACCCGGCCGGGAGGAGGGATCCGACCGGGCCAGCCGCCTGAGTGGGGGCAGGATACGGGGCGCTACCGCCGCTAAGGCAGCGCCCCGACCTCTTGCAGCAGGGCCTGCGTGCCGGCCAGGTCAGCCAGGTCGGCCAGGGTGATGTCGGGCTGGCCGATGTCATCCAGCGGCGTCAACAGGACCGAAGGCCGTACTTCCTCAACCATCGGGTACTCGAAGGTGGAGCCGGCAAAGTACTGTTGCGCCACCTTGCTCAGCAGAAAGCGGACGAAAGCCTCGGCGTTTTCCGGGTTGTCCGCAGACTCGAGGATGCTGACGCCGGAAACCAGCACTATGGCGCCGGGGCCGGCGGCGCGCAGGTGGGCGTTCCGCGCCGGGAAGTCCTCACCCTCTTCAGCGATGAAGCGATACAGGTAATAGTGGTTCACCAGGCCGACGTCGATTTCGCCGGACGCGGCAGCCGCCACCTGTGGGGTGTTCTTGGGATAGTCCTGGACGTCGTTGTCCAGCATGGCGCGCAGCCACTGCTCGGTGCGTTCTTCGCCCCAGCCGGCGCGCAGGGCGGTCACCATGGCCTGGAAGGAGCCGTTGGTGGGCGCCCAGCCGACCCGTCCCTTCCAGCGCGGTTCGGTGAAGCCCCAGAGGTCGTCGGGCAGATCGGCCTCGGTGAGATCGTCGGTGCCGTACACCACCACCCGGGCGCGGCCGGTGATGCCCACCCAACTGCCGTCGGCGGAACGCGCCCACTCCGGCGTCATCGCGATGACATCCTCCGGCAGCGCCACCATCATTTCGGAAACCGCGGCGAGGCCTCCGGGATCCTGAGCGTAGAACACGTCGGCCGGCGAGTTGCCGCCTTCCTCAAGGAGCGTGGCCGCCAACGCGCTGGTCCCGGCATACTTGACCTGCACATCGATGCCGGTGGCGCCCTTGAACTGCTGGATGATCGGATCCACCAGCGACTCGCTGCGGCCCGAGTATATGACCAGCTTCCCGGGGTCGTCGTTGCCGGATGATTCCGGCGCCGCCCGCGTGACCTCGACCGGCACTTCGCGGGTCACCTCGACCACGCGCGTCACCTCAACCGGAGCCGGCGCGGGTTGAGCGGCGGGCGATCCACAGGCCACTATCAGCGGGATGAGGGCCAGCGCGGCCGCTATCAGCAGCCAGGGAAGGGTACGCCGGCCTGGTTTCGCTTGTCTGTGCATCATGGGTTCCTCCGCGATGGTCGCTAGAATTGCTCGGTTCGATGCCCGTCAGCCATCAATACGGAGCGCCACAAATGCTGGTGTGGCGGTACATCGTCATATCGTTCAGGCTGAACGCGTCAATAAATTAGTATAGACTTACTTTGGTGTCAAGTCCCGAATTAGGCGAAAAATCAAGCAACGCCGTCTGGCGGTTTGAAGCACGGATTCCCACGCGACAACCTTGGCGCGACGCATCGATCAACCCTGTGGGCGGGCGGCAGGAACGGTTCTGCGGCGGGTATATTGCGGATGGGCCCGGCCTCGGTTTGCGGCGCCGTGCGGCCTCAGCGGTGGTTGCTCCGGTTTCAGGGTCAGTTCCGCTGCGGGTCAATCTGCGGATTCTGAGTGCCGGATGTGTTGACAGGTAATTGGGGCGCAGATACACTGATGCCAGCGTTCAATCAGCCTTCATTCGACAATGTGATATGGCCTGAAAATGCTCTTCGCTCAATCTAAACAGCAAACACAGGCGGCAGTCAGCGACGCGGTTACCGGGCACAAGGCCCTGCGGTTGTCGGGCTTGTGGAAATCCTTTCGGGACACGCAAGCCGTCGCCAACGTCGACCTTGACGTTGAACCTGGCGAGATCCTGTGCCTGCTGGGCCCCAGCGGCTGCGGGAAGACCACCACCCTGCGGCTGATCGCCGGTTTTGACGCCCCCGACGCCGGGACTATAGAGATTGGCGGGCGCACCGTGTACGGGCCGGGCGTGAACGAGAGCCCGGAGAAGCGCCGCGTCGGCATGGTGTTCCAGGAAGGCGCCCTGTTCCCCCACCTGACCGTTGCCCAGAACATCGCATTCGGGCTGGGTCGGGCGCGGCACCGCAAGGAGCAGGTGGCTGCGGCGTTGCGGATGGTCGACCTGGAAGGATACGACGAACGGTACCCGCACCAGCTCTCGGGCGGACAGCAGCAGCGCGTGGCGCTGGCCCGCGCCCTGGCCCCGGAGCCCGACCTGATCCTCATGGACGAACCCTTCTCCAGCCTGGACCGGAGCCTGCGGGAACAGTTGCGCACCGAAGTGCGGGCCATATTGCGGGAGCGCGGCGCCACCGTGGTCTGCGTGACCCACGACCAGGAAGAGGCCATGCAGCTGGGCGACCGCGTCGTGGTGATGAATGAGGGGAAGATCGAACAGCTGGGCTCGCCCGAGTCGATATTTCACAACCCGGACAATCGGTTCACCGCCGAGTTCTTCGGCACGGCCGACTTCCTGCCGGCGTGGCAGGATGGAGACTTCCTGGCCTGCGAGGTGGGCAGCATGCCTTGGCCGTCGTTCTGGCCTTCCCCCTGGCCGGAGCACAAGGACCTGCAGGTGATGGTGCGGCCGGACTGCATGGACATCGTGCCGGATCCTTCGGGCGATTGCACCGTGACCCGGCAGGAATTCATGGGTGCCTTCCACATGTACACGGTGGAGTTGCCGTCGGGACAGCGGGTGCAGGTGATGAAGTCACACGTGGAGCACGTCGAGCCCGGCTCCCGGGTTCGCATCGTCCTCCGCGACGGCCACAAGCTTCTGCCATTCGTGGACGGCCAGGCCTTCTTCGACGGGCCGGCCTACGCCGCAGAGCTGGACGCGGCGCGGGGGTAGGAGCGGCTACCTCACCCTCCACGCGCACATCCTGGAGACGAACGGCGACGGCTGCGGCCTCATTCGATAAAGATCGAACCGTTAGAAGTAGCAAGCGTCAGATCAGTATTGCCATCTCCAATCACCGCGGACAGGCGGTTGTTGTGGCGGACTGCGGAAGCGACCGGAAGGGCCGGTCCCATCACGATATCGCCGTTACTGGTCTGTGCATCCACGCTCAAGCTGACCGGCTTGCCCTCAAGCAAGGTCGTGATGTTCCCGTTGGAAGTTTTGAACTGATTGCTCGTTCCGTGAGCCAGTTCTCCCTCAAACCGAATTCCGCCGTTAGAGGTCCTGATGCGGAAGGCCCCTTTGCCGTCATCGACCTCAATCTTTCCGTTGGCAGTCGTGATGTCGTATTCCCCTGCCACGTCCGCGACTTTGATAGCTCCGTTGTACGTCGCCAACTCCACCGTGCCGGTGACGTCGCGCAAGGTGATGGCTCCATTGTCAGCCTTTACCTGGACGTCCAAATTGCGCGGCACGGTGACTTCGATTGTCGCCCGTCGCCCCCTGGGGAAGTGGTTTGCCCAGAGGCCGACCCCTCGTGCCGTAATTGTGACCGTATTCCCGCTCTGCACCGCCTCGTAAGTCAACCGGTCAGGACGCCTCAGATCCGTCGCCACGCTGATGCGGTTGCCGTACTCGCTGCCGGACACCTTGACGCTGCCGTTGAAGTTATCGACGACCAGGGTGGACCCATCCGTAACCACAAACGTGTCGTTACTGCGCACCTCCGGCCAGGACTGTTGCCCCGGCGGCGCCCCGCAGGCTGCCAACATCGACGCCATGGTCGCCAATAAAATCCAAACAGTGATCAATCGCATAGCTGCGCCATACCCCATATCCGACCGAGACCGTGGCGATCACATCAAACCATTAGTGGTCGCGCAGTATAAGCATATCAGTTGTGATGGGTGAGCCAATCCTGAAACGCGCCTCACCGCAGAGCGATCCCGCGTTGCGGCAATCGGTATAATCAGCTCATAGACCGGTGTCTGAATAGTGCCCGCGCTGACGCGTACCCAGTTTGTCATCGCGAGGAGCGCAGCGACGCGGCGATCTCGTTGCCACAGCGACCACTGCACCAACAACGAGATTGCCACGCTTCGCTCGCAATGACAACTCAGATGAAACTGGGTACGCGTGAGAGTCCCCGCATCCAGTTTGCATCATGGAGATAAAGCTTGAACCAGATCAAAGCGATATTTTTCGACGGGGACGACACCCTGTGGGATTTCCGCTCCGCCATGTTGAGCGCGCTGGAGGTGACGCTGGTTGAGCTGCGGCGGATGGTGGGCAACGAGGCGGCGGAATCCCTCACCGTGCAACGGATGACGGAGATCCGGGAGGCCGTCGCCGAGGAGATGAGCGAGGCCACGACCTCGGTGGAGGTAATCCGTCACGAGGCCCTGGCGCGGACGCTGGCCGAGGTCGGCCACCCCAGCGATGACGGTGCCCAGCGGCTATACGAGGTCTATACCGAGGCCCGGTTCGAGGCGACCCGGCCGTTCCCGGGCGTGGTCGAATTGCTGAACGACCTCAGAGGCCGGTACGTGCTCGGCCTGGTATCCAACGGCAACACCTACCCGGAGCGGGCCGGTCTCGATGGGATTTTCAACTTTGTGATCCTGGCCGTGGAGTGCGGCATCGCCAAGCCCGACCCGCGCATCTTCGAGCTGGCTTTTGACAAGTGCGGCTGCGAGGCATCGCAGGTGGTCCACGTTGGCGATTCCCTGCAGTCCGACATTGCGGGAGCAAACGGGTGCGGCATCCGCAGCGTGTGGCTGAACCAGGACGGCGCGGCCAACGCTTCGGGCATCACGCCGGACCACGAGATCAGCGATTTGCGGGAGTTGCTGGAGTTCCTGTAGCGACGCCGACGTCGAGAATGCGAACGGGAGTCCCTCCAGCGAGGGGCTCCCGGGATATAGCTCGGTCGGCCGACCGGAACGGTTGCGGGTTGGCCGGCTACGGCCTGACGGCCAGCGCCTCGTCTTCCACCTCGGTCAGGGACACGGTGTACTCGCCGGTGTTGCCAACGCTTTGGTACGGTGTGCCGACGCCGAAGTAGTGCGTACCGGGGCTGAAGTTCCCTACGAAAGCGTCCACCGGCGCCTCGTAGGAAAGATAATCGCCTCCGCCGTCGGCATACCAGAGTGCCCAAAGTCCCACACCGGTCGGGCCATCCAGCATCTCGAGGCGATAGGCGCCCGCGTCTGTGATCTCGAAGCGGAACACGTCCTTGTCGTCTGCGGACTCGAGCCCCCACCATGGTACGTAGTCACCGCCTCCCGTTTCCGCCCAGGCCCAGGCATTGGGGTTCGTGCTGTCGCCCGGGGCCACGTCGGAGTTGATCCGAGCGGTTATTGTGTCTCCCGGATGCATAACGACGCCAGGGCGAGTGCGGGTGTCGTCCGCGTGGTCATCCTGCCGCACGGATATGGTGTAATGGCCGGTGCCGATGCGGTACTGCGCTCCGGAGCCGACGGCGATGTAGTAGGTTCCATCCTCTTCAGGGGTGAAGTACGCCCGCGCCCAGTTGGAGATGAACCCGCTCCCGTCCTGCTCACCCAACACCTGATCGCCCGTTTCGTTCACGATCTCCAGGATGCAGGGATCGATGAGGTGGTTGTCCACGTACTGAGTGCCACCGTCAGGGAGGAATTCCATCCTGCTTTCGACCTCGATGATGAAGCTTTCCCCGGCGGCAGCCGTGAAAGCGAACCAGTCCCGGCCATCGTCCTCGTCGGTGAGTTCACCGTGCTCGACGCTGAAGAAGCCGTCGCCAGCCGATATGGAGTTTGCCATCCCCAGGTCCGTCGGAGGCTCCGGGTTGGTGATGGCAGGAGGATCCACGATCGGTTCCACCGGCGGCGTGATCACGGGCTCGTCGATCTTCACCTGGAACACCGGGTGGGCGGGGTCGTCGTCCAACCCGTGGAAGAGGCGATTGATTCGGGTGCTGCCGGTTTCGGTGATCCAGATGCCGCCATAGCGTTTGTTCGGGTTGTAGCCAAGGCCGTCGCCGGGGCCGCCGCCTTCGACGCTGATGCCGTTGGCGTCCAGGTCGTCGGCCTGAACCGTGTAGCCGAAGACCAGAGCGTTGGCGCCGTAGTTGCGCAGGACGGGCGCGAACCGGCGGTTTTCTCCCACCTGGAGGTAGATGCCGGCGTAATTTGCCTGCACGCCCGTCCGGGGATTGACGGTCGTCACACCACCGGTGAAGTACGCGGTGATCTCGATGACGTCACCCTGTGCATAGCCGACCTGTGGCTTTTCACCCTCGGCTGCCGGCAGTGGCCGCGGGGTCGAGGTGATCTCGAGATCGTAAATGCCCACGCCGTCGTCGTCGGTAATGGTGATGACGCACTCGCCGTCGTGGCCGTAGTCCACGGAGTTGTTGAACCGGACCATGAAGGTCTCGTCGGTTTCGGGGTAGTTGTCCTCCAGAGTGTGGAAGTCGCGACCCATCCTGCCGTGCTTGGACTGGTAGCCGTTGCTGGATTGCCGCTCGGCGTAGAGGCGCTCGTAGTCCGTTGCGTCCGCCGTGATCGGGTCGGTGTACCAGAACACGCGCATGGTCTCGTGAGGCCATTCGGAATCGAACTTCTTGTTGACGATGAGCCTGAAGTCCTCTCCCTCTTCGACCACGGTCTCCAGGCAGTTGATCTCCAGCCAGGGCTCGTTGCCCACCGCGTGGGGAGCCGCAACCACCGGATTGTGCGGATAGAGGGAGCCAACCAGGATGGCAAGTCCCAGGACCCCGATCAGGGCCGCCAGCGTGGAAATGTTTATCGTCCTTGTTTCCCTGACTCCCAGTATCCTGAAGGCGCGTCGTATCGTTATCATGAGCATTGGATATCCTCCTTCGGTTTCAGTTATTCCCGGCTGGTTGCCGGCGCCCGATGCAAGGGAAGGGCCTGGTCGGGCAGTCTATCCTTATGATGGATATTCATTATTGTAATATGCAATATTAAGTGTATGAGCGAAGGTCGAATGTGTCAACTCTGCCAGTAACCTGCCCGCCGGGATGCGATGACGGCTACCGCCATCCATGCGTTGCCAGGGCAGGCGCTGGCGTGGCAAGGTTAAATGCGGGAAGCGCACACCCATGACTAGCCGTTCGCCCGCCGACGAATACCGCTCGATCCGGATACTGGTGATCTGCACCGGAAACCGGGCGCGTTCGCAGATGGCCCACGGCTGGCTCAATCATCTGGGCGGTGAGAGGGTGGCCGTGGACAGCGCCGGCACCGAGCCGCGCGGCGTGCATCCGCTGGCGGTGCGCGTCATGGCCGAGGTCGGCATCGACATATCGGGCCACACTTCCGACCACGTTGACCGGTACGCCGCTGACGATTACGACCTGGCGCTGACCGTGTGCGACGCCGCGCGGGAAGCCTGCCCCGTCTTCCCTGGCGCGCAACGGACCGTGCACCACGGGTTTGTTGACCCCGACCAACCCGGGCTCGAGGAGCCGGCGCTGGTCGAACTGTTCCGAACCGTGCGTGATCAGATCGGCGAGTTCTGTCGCGAGTTGCTCGACGCCGGACTTGACTGAAAGCGCGGGGTTGGCCGGTTACGCCACCGGGCCGCGTGGTCGATGGGGTTCCAAGGCCGGCCCTCCGGTCCGGACGGCGGTGGCCGGCGGATGGGGTATAATCGCGCCAATCCTAGACATATCCCCGGAGGAAGGGGTCGTGCCGCGACCGCGAAAAACCGCCACCGAGTCCAGGGCCCAGACCGAAGGGCACGACACGCCGGACCGACTGTCGCCGGTTACCGAGAACTACCTGCTGTCCCTGTACAAGATGTGGGAGGACTCGGAGATCCCGACGCTGACGCAGTTGACGGAAGCGTTGCGGCAGTTGCCGCCCACTGAAGGGCTGGGGACGTCGGTCCCGTCAGTTGCCGGGATGCTGAGGCGGATGCAGAAGCAGGGCCTGGTGGACATCGGCAACGACAAGCGCATCCGGATGACGAGGCGAGGACAGACCGAAGGCGAGAACATCGCGCGCCGCCACCGGCTGGCGGAGTGGCTCGTGGTGAGCCTGCTGGGCATGGAGCTGCACGAGGCCCACATCGAGGCGCACCAACTGGAGCACGGCATGTCCGACGCCATGGAAGCCAAGCTCATGGAGCGGTTGGGCAACCCGACCCACTCGCCCTTCGGCTGGCCGATACCGGGCAGCGGGCCAAGCACGCCGTCGCCGGGCGCGGTCACCCTGGACAACGCCGCCAACGGCACGGCCTACGTGGTGGATCGGGTCCCGGAAGAGGATGCGGAGTTGCTGAAATTCCTGGGCTCCGCGCAGTTGGTGCCCGAACGCTGCATCACCCTGCTGGAGGGGATGCCCTACTTGGGGGTCATGCAGGTGGAGACGGAGGTGGACCGCATCTCCATCGGCTACAACGTGGCGCGGCAGATCGTGGTGCGGCCGGCCGTGGAAAACGAGGGCGACGACTAGAGCGTGTTGACATTCATAACGACCCTGTAGGCACCGCGTCTGCGGGGTCGGGCGTTGGTTATTGGCGTTGCCGTGGCCCGAGGCGTCCGTCATGGTTACCGATCGTGCGGCCATCCACCCCGCGTTCTCGTGTTCAACGACTGGGGAGAGTTTACTCTGGCAATTGCCGCCAAACTTCCTTGACAACGTTGTTCCATGTTGTTAGCCTCAGGGCTGACAGGCCAGCCCCTGACTATTAGTCAGGGGCTGGTAGACTTTAAAGGAACGTCGAAACTCGGTGAATGTTTCGATAATCTCATTCCGTGGAGACAGTTATGGACATCGGACAACAGTCAAAGGTTTTTTACGATGCCCCCATCATGGTCGGGCTTCGTTACGAGGAAATTGTCAAGGAACCGTCACCCGAACCGCAGGAAGCAGAGGCGCGTTTCCAAGTAAACGGTAAGAGCGAAATGGCTTTTGTGCCTTTGTACGCCGTCAACGAAGAGCATTGCAGGGCGTACGGGGCGATTATCGGCGGCAAGGGAAACGAAGTGATCGTGGAGTTCCCACCGACTACGTTGGGGCAGTCTCGCTTTGTTGCTCTGAAAGACGACTTAGATCACATCGCCATCTATAAGGACGGGGGCTGATGATACTCTCGCGAGTTGCGATTCGGGCTGAAATCGAAGCGGGCAGGCTCACTATCGAACCGCTCGATGATTCGCAAATAGGGGTCTCATCGATTGACCTAACTCTCAGCGAAAGCCTTTTGGTCATGCCGAGCATCGAGGGCGCAGGCGACATCATTGAACCGTCCAAACCGGGTTTTAAGGTGATGCCTGAACTGACCGGACGGGGCGACCTACGCCCCATACCAGAGCGGGACCCGTACATTCTCAAACCCCAAGAGTTGGTATTGGGTTGGACTCGGGAAAACCTAAAATTGGCAACCAGCCTTGCCGCACGGGTTGAGGGCAAAAGTACCCTGGCTCGGCTTGGCCTTTCAGCGCACATCACGGCCCCCACAGTTCTCGCCGGATATCGCGGTACATTGTGCTTGGAAATGTACAACTGCGGCCCGTACCGCATCAAGCTCGAAGAAGGCATGGCGGTTGCTCAACTCGTCGTGGAGCAAGTCGAGTCGCCAACACGCGAAGGGTACGACGGGCAATTCGTGAACCAGCAAAATCCCGTCTAGCTTCCCATTAGCCCCATGGCCCTGCCCCGCACGCGTCAGCAGGGCCGTTTGCTGCCCCCCCACACGCTTGCCCGGGCCGAAAACGCAGGCAGGCAGTCAGGGTTAGTTTTTGCAAATGGGCTCGCCCGTCCGAGAGGTTGCAAACGGTCTGCCGTGCAAAGACCTTCTTAGGTCGGGCCGGCTTCAATCTGGTCACCAAAGCACCCGTGTAACGAGCGCGGGTGCTTCAGATTTATAAGCGGTTATGTCATCTGTGGTTTTCCCTGCCCCTGGTTAGGGTGCGGGATAAGCATACCAACCGGGCGCGCAACCGGGATTCGGAAAGCGGCGAGAAACATCCTGAATGTCAACAGGCTCTGGTCTCGTCGCTGAGGGCGCGGCGCACCTCGGCCCAGCCGTCGGCCATGGTGCGTTCCGGGAAGGCCGGCAGTTCCGGCTCAGGCAGGACCTTGACGGCGACGAGTATCGGGCCAGTGCGGGCCATGATGTCCTCCAGGCCGATGAGGAACTCCTCCAGGTTGTCGAACCGGCAGGCGTGGGCGTAGCCGGCGCTGCGGGCCATACCCTCGAAATCGATACGGTCCAGCCCGCGGATGGGCGTTCCGTCGGTGGACGAGTGGTCGGCGTCCTCCAGCACGAAGTGGACGAAGTTTGCCGGCGAGGCCTCGCCGATGGTGACCAGACTGGCCAGGTCGGTGCGCAGGGTGGCGTCGCAGTCCAGCACCAGGATGCGGCGGTTGGGCTGGGCCAGGGACAGACCGAGACCGACGGCCGGCGCCCGGTCCATGCAGTCAGTGAGGTCGATGTCCAGGTCACGCCGGTCGGAGACGTTGTGCCAGTCGCGCAGGGCGGCCGAGGTCGACACCACCAGCGAGTCCTGGCGATGGTAGTTGATGGCGCGGGCCACTTCACGAGAGGGGATCATTGAGTTTTACATCGATAGACAGGATGGACAGGATCCAAACCGAATGGAGACGGGATGCCGCGATCAGTCATCGCCGTTGGGTTCTCGATCCGAATCGCGGCGGGCCTCGGTGCGTCGGGACGACACCATGAGGTACAGGCCGGCGGGAATCAGCACGGCGCCGGGGACGGCCTTGAGCGCGTTGCCCTCGATGAACCCCAGCCACAGCAGGTAGAATCCGGCGACGACCACAGCCGACGCGAACAGGCGGCCAAAGATGCTGAAGGGGCGGAACCTGGGCATGAGCGAGAGGAGATTACCTAATCGTAGGGGCGAATGATCATTCGCCCCTACAAGTGGATGCTGAGTGGCAAGTTGGTTAGTTGTCGCCGGCGAGGGCGGCGGTGACTTCCTGGTAGGCCTGTTGCGCGGTGCGGGAGGCACGGGTGCGGAACTGCACCGGCGTATTCTCGATCTCTGGTTCCACCGCCAGGTGGATGAAGACCGGGCCCTCGGCGGCGAGCGCGTCGCTGATGCCGGTGGTGAAGTCTTCCAGGTTGTCGAAGGAGAAGACGGCGGCATAGCCGGCGCCCCGAGCGACTTCCTCCCAGTTGGTGACGCCCTCGGAGCCGGGAATGGGCTGCCCGCCGGTGACCGCGTAGACGCCGTTGTTGAAGAGGAAGTGGTAGAAGTTCTTGGGCGCCTTGGTGGAGGTGGTGACCAGCGCGCCGAGGTTCATCAGCAGGCTGCCGTCGCCATCGAGCACGAAGACCTTGCGGCCGGGCTGGGCCAGGGCGATGCCCAGCCCGACGTTGCTGGCCTTGCCCATTGCGCCGGAGATCGGCAGGTCCAGGTTCTGGTTGGTGGTGACGGAGGGCAGGCCGAACCGGTGGTTGCCGGCGTTCATGGTGGGGACGACTACGGCGTCTTCGCGGTTGGAGTCGATGACGCGCACGGCATCGGTGTTGTTGATCATGGGATTTGCTCCTGGGTTCGTGGGCGCGGGATGCGCGGGGAATGGTTGCTATCGACTAGACGCCGAACTCGGTGCCGATGAGGACGGCCACGGGCCGGTTGAGGCGCACGGATTCGTCGAATGCGATGCTGATGCGGTCGGCGTCGTCATCGGTTTCCACGAGGTAATAGTTGATGCCCCAGGCGTGGAGGATGTGCTCGATGAAGCGCCCGGCGGAGTCTGGAGTGGGACCGCGGCGGGTCCAGCCGCGATAGCCGACCAGCATGACCAGGGGCTGGTTGAGGTCCAGGCACAGGCCGCGAATGGAGTCGCCCGCCTCGAAGACACCGGTGTTCTGTATGAGCACCACTGGATTGGCGCCGCCGACCCAGAGCCCGGCGGCCACGGCCATGGTCTCGCCCTCGCGGCACACTGGAATCAGGTCCAGGGTGGGCTCTTCCATCATCATGTTGTAGAGGAAGTTGGTCTCGCTGTCGGGGAGCCAGACGACGTGCGAAACGTTGTTCTTCTTCAGCTCTGCGACCAGGGATTGCGGGTGCAATACAGATTCGTAGACTTCGGTGGTCATTCGGGAGACTCCTTAGAGCGATGCGCCGGGAAGGGCGTGCTGGCAGTGCGTTTTGGTCCACCCGGCATTATATGGGGTGGCATTTGGGGCGTCAACGAAAGCGGAGTCTGACGCGTACCCGGTTAGTCATCGCGAGGAGCGCAGCGAGGTGGCGACCTCGTTGCCGGAGGGACCCCGTTGCCATCACGAGATTGCCACGCTGCGCTCGCGATGACATAGGAGTTACGCACTTGAAATTACCAACCGGGGATTCCTGCATTCGCAGGAATCCCCAGACTTCACGGTGAACGAATCGGGAACCCGTTTAACGATTTCGGCCACTGGATTCCCGCGAAAGCGGGAATGATGGTTGTTATGCTGCCAAACTGCGTAAGTCCTGTGACGGTTCCAGTGAAACTGGGTACGCGTGAGTAACGGAGTGAGCAGAAGTCGGCCCGGCGCTGAAGAGAGCCGGGCCGGGATCGGGTTGCCAGGAGCGAGGCTGTGGCGCCTTCTGCGCAGCGCCGGGCCTCGCCCGGTGATCAGGTGATCATGGGAAGACCACTGTCTGCGGTGAGGTCGTCTGCTCCGTGGCCCCGCCAACGGTCAGGTTGACCAGATTATGGTCCGTGTCGTAGTGAATCTCAGCGTTCGGGAAGTCGGTCGGGCCGTTGCCGTAACTGGTGACCCCATGGGACGACGCTGCGCCGTCCCCAACCGGGCGTTGGACGCTCACCTCCCATACCGGAACGTCGATGGGCCGGATGGGGCGGCCGTAGATTTCTATGGTGCTATAGGATGACCCCTTGATCCACGCCTGTTCTTCATCGTCGGCGAAAGGAAACTTCAAGGACCCGAACCAGGTGGTCGTGTCGGCATCGACGTCGGTGATCCACACGCCAAACCATTCTCCGTCGTCGTCCGCCCCATCGGAGGCCAGGCGCACCCGGTAGTCGCCGTCGCTCCATTCGTAGTGGCGCCTCACGGATATGAAGTCTCCCTCGTAGTCGCCAGCTTCCGAAAAGCCGCCGGGCGCTACCCTGGCGTTGGCCAGGTCCGTGGTGCCCCACCTGGAGAAGATCAGAGCCTTGCTGCCGTCGTTTCTGGTCTGTATGCCGTAGTAGAGCAGCGTGTCGGAGATCTTATGGACGCCAAGCATCAGGTAAAGTCCGCTTCGGCTGGAATAATTGCCGACGTCATTGTGTATCGTGAAGTCGGTCGTCATCTCCCGGAACCTCGGACGCTGGCGAGTTTCAGCGTCTATGCGCCACTTCCACCTGATATTGGCCATGTGCTCGGGCGTCGTTCCCAGGTCGTAGAGTTCCGGTCGCCCCGGTATCTGTGTGGGAGCAGGTGTCGGCGTAACGGAGGGCGTTGGTGTGGGGGTCGGCGGCGCCGGCGTCGGAGCGTTGGATCCGGTCACCCGGAATTTCAGGTCGTTGTACAGTTTCCTGCCGTCCCTGGTGCAGACGGCGGCCTGGTGGGAGCACTGCCGGCCGGCCAGCAGGTAGAAGTTTATGTGGTCAGGCGAATCGGGCTGCACCGTAATGTCCCAGATGCGGTTGGAACCCTTCGTCCTGCGCTTGGCTTTGGTCACCGACGCGTTGGTCATGTCCAGCACCTGGTCGCGCAGCCTCTTGTAACTCATCCGGATTTGTTCGGTGAAGTGAAGACTGAATGTGAAGGGATCAGTGCCATTGTGGTCCTCCGGCAGGCTCCTCGCATAGGCTAAGGGGCGGGCGGCGGCCCTTTCCGGCAAGGCGCCCGAACCCTCGACCATGGTGATGTTCACTTCGACAGTGTCGCCACTCTTCCAGTCAAGGTCGTCGGCCTTCCACCAGTAACGTCCCGCGGCGACGGTAGACGGCTTCAAGCTGTCCGACGCGACGAAATCCTGGTCTCCGATCTCCAGCGTGAAGTCCTTGGGGAGTTCGCGACTGATGTTGAGGTACAGCCCTCCGGCCAGGGTCAGCATGGTCAGCACACGATATGATCGTTCATCCACCGAAAATGACTGGCTGGAGACCGCTCCCATCTCATCTCCCCAGGTTGAGTATCCGGTTATTGCGGGAACGTACGACGTGTCCGTGCCCACGGTCAGCGTGGCCGACCAGGCGGCCTGCGGGTCCTCCTCACTCTGGGCAGATGCCAAACTCCCGGTGAACAGGGCAGCGCCCAAGCACGCCAGCAGAACGAGGCATGCAAAGACAAGCAGGGCCAGACGTAAGATGAAACGGTTGGAAAGGGTGCGATGTGCTTTTTCTATTGCGATGCCAGTTATACGCATGCGCTGTCTCCCAGATGCTTTGTATTGACGCAAGCCGGGACGCCGGAACAGCCGTAATCGCGCTCAAAATCAAGACCGCGATCCGAGTGGCGACCTCCGCTGACGCCGATGCGTCCCAGATTTTTGGTTATGCCCCCTCGGTCCTGTCCGACGTATGCGTCAGCGCAGGGTTTTGCGAGGCCCGTTGCACGTGACGGGCCATGAGAGAGCTTGAGCCCCGAATCCGGTTATTTCGATGCGTGGCGGGGCTCACGGGTCGACGTTATCGTCGTTGATTTTCAGTTATCGGGTTGCCTCCCCAGAACGAAGCGGCGCTCGCTCTCGCGCGGTGTTCCGGTCCTTGGGGTGATTTATCCTCCTGAGGGGTTCGCGAACACGGCTCCCGGCCCCAAATGAGTAGCAGATGGATTGCGCCTGACCGTGCTATACGCAAGGCCGAATACGTACTCGTCCACGCTCACCATTTGCCGGGGGGCGGGGTGTACCAGTGCGGGACGCGACCACCGGATGGTAGTTGCGCGTCAGGTAGCGCTACCGAGGTGGATGCTTCCGCTCAAGGTTGCCGGTCGAACCGGGCCCGGTCCCTGCGCTCCGTTCTGCCCCTGGTTATGGGAGCAGCGGGTTGTTTCACTTATTGGATAGACAACGCGCACGGGGTGAGGCCGGTTGAGGCACGCAATGGCCCCGTTCCGTGTATCTGCTCACCGTTTGCATAATCGATGATCATCATTCGATCCGATGTATTTCTAATTTCGCTATGGGACGTAAAGGCGGGTATGGGCATCAAGGCTAAAAGGCGGTTCAGGACTCGTCAATTGGAATTTCGTGACGAAATCGTGCATGTTTTGTGAACATGGCAAACGCCCTATTGTGGTGGCGTTCAGCGCGCTGACCATGCGCACGCCGGCGGTTCCGGCAGCCAGCATCCGCGGCAGATCCCATGCTGGCCCGCCTGTGGATTTTGCCCATCGTCGCTCGTTGCGAAATAAGGATGAGGTGCAAAACGAGCGGGCTGAGGCGTCGGCGGCAGCCACGAAAGGGGCGTTGGGTGTCCGCGAATCTTGTTGACAGGCCAAATTGAATGTGATAATTTTCACCAGCCAAAAACGGGCCGCGTAATTTCAGCCGCTTTACGTGGTCGATCTCGGGTAGAATACCCAGCGTCATACGTTCGAGCGCAGGTTCACCAGCCACATGCCGCAAACCGACCCCAACGCGATGAACGCGGCTCTCTGGGCCGATGTCAGCCTCTGGCTGACATACCTGTGGATTTATTTCCCCCTGATCATCATCTTCGCGTTCAGCATGCTGATCGCCCATGCGCTGATCCCGTCGGGCGTGCAGACCGGAACCTACCCGGCGGTCTTCTCGCGTTTGCGATTACCCCTTACCGTGATCGGTGTCGCCGCGCTGGCGGGGGCCGTGGTCATGATGATTTTGACGGTCATGCAGTCGCCGGTCACGCTGCAGAACGTTTGGGAACGCCTCTTCGTATAACGCGCAGGGCACCTGACCGCCGCGCTGCGAAACCCGCCGCCTGACCCAACCGGTCCCTGCCGCCCACCTACCTGACGATATTCATGCCACCCCTCCCACCCACCCGACAGCTCATCCCGATGGCGATCGCCGGCCTCGTTGTGACGGCCATCGTCGCGTTCATCCTGGTGGTGCTGTTCATATCCTGGTTCTCCAACCCGCCCTTCGGCTGGGGAAACGCGCCAGCGCAGCCGATTGACTTCCCGCACACGGTGCATGCAGGATCCGTTGAGGAGGGCGGCCACGCCATCCAGTGCGAGTTCTGCCACCGCAACGTCACCTCGGGAGCGGCGGCCACCGTGCCGGCCGTGGAGGTCTGCGTGATCTGCCACAAACAGGTCAACGGCAGCAACGTGACTACCGACGCAGTGGCGCCCGAGACGCTCATCAACATTCAGCGGGTGCTGGACAAGCACGCCGAAGAGCGTCCCATCGACTGGGAACGGGTGCATCGCATGCCGGACCACGTGCGTTTCGTGCACGAAGCCCACATCCGGTTCCTGACCCAGGGCGAAGAGCGCACGGTCACGCTGCCCGTGGGAGACGAAAAGCCGATGAACCTGCCGGTGACGGTGCCCGAAGCCTGTTCGGTGTGCCACGGTGACGTTGCGAACATGGAAGTGGTGCAGCCGCAGGATGGACAGTCGCTGAAGATGGGCACGTGCCTGGACTGTCACCGGGAAAACAACGTCAGCACCGACTGCACGATCTGCCACAAGTAGGCCGCACGCCGAAACCGGACTCTTGAACCAATGAAACTAACGCGCCGCAACTTCCTCGCCTGGGCTGGCATCGCTGCAACCGGAGCGATCGCCTGCGACCTGTTCGACGACGAACTGCGGGTGCAGAGCCCGGCGCTGATTCCTGAAGACCTGGTCAAGGGCCGGGACAACTGGTACGCCACCTACGACGGGTCGGTTCCCGGGGGAGAAGGCGTACTGGTCCGAGTGATGGAAGGGCGCGCCAAGAAGGTGCGCGGCAACCCCCGGTTCCCAACGAACCAGGGTAAGCAGTCGGCCGCGTCCGATGCGCTGCTGCAATCGCTTTACCACCCCGACCGGATCGCAGGACCCATGCTGCGCAACGGGCCGAGAGGGTCCGGACGTTACCGGCCGATATCCTGGGAAGAGGCGCTGAACCGGTTCAACGCGGCAGTGGAAGACCGCGGCAATGGGATGCTGCTGATCACCGAGGACCGCAAGTGCAGCTTCGCCAAGATCTGCGGCGCCTTTGCTGAGACGTTTGGCGGCCGGCACGTGGCCTTCGGCGGCGCGGCGGACGACACAGCGTACCGGGCGGCGGTGAAGGACGTGATGGGCACCGACAGCTTGCCCTTCCACGACATTGCCAATGCGCACGCACTGGCCAGCTTCGGCTCCGACTTCCTTTCTACCTGGGGCAACCCCACCGCCTACTCGGTGGCGTACGGCAAGTTCCGCTCCCACGCCGATGTCGGCGATCGGGGTCGGCATTACCACTTCGGCTCCCGCTACTCGATGACCGCGGCCAACGCCGACAAGTGGATACCCATCAATCCCGGCTCGGAAGGCTATGCTGCCATGGCTGTGGCATGGGCGGTCGCGTCGACCCATCCGGAATCGTCGGCGGTGGCGCAGATCACAGGCGAGGCCGGACCGGGCGCGTTGAGTGAATTCATCCCCGACGCCCTGGTGGACGTGCTGGGCATACCGGACGAAGTTCTGGACGGATATTCGATCCGGGAGTTTTTTGAGAACCTGGCGCACGACTACATGGCCCACGGCGGACTGGCCATCGGCGGCGGCGGCGAGGCCGGCGCGTACAGCAACGGGCAGTTCAACGCCTCGGCAGTCCTGATCCTTAACCACATCCTGGGCAACGTGGGAGAAAAAGGCGGCCTGCTGCCTGATCCCGGGAGCCCGATTTCCGACACCCCGACGGCGGCTCCCGTGGCGTCCCTGGCCGATTGGCAAAGGATCGCCGGCGACATCAACAGCGGCGCCGCTCCCCTGGTAATCATCCACAATGCCAACCCCGTCTATGGCCTGCCGCCCAGCATCGGCCTGGAGGGCGCGCTGGGCAACGAGGGTGTGGTGGTGATCAGCGCCAGCCAGTTTCTGGACGAGACATCGGCCATGGCCGACCTGCTGCTACCGGACCGCGCCGCGCTGGAAGACTGGGGCGATGACCTGCCCGACCCGATGCCCGGTTACCACTTGTACGCGGTGCAGCAGCCCGTGGTGAATCCGCTGGCGGATCTGGATCCGCGAAGCTTCCCGGATGTGCTGCTCAACGCAGCGGCAACGCTGGGCCGCGGCGACAGCATGCCGGCCGAGAACTACGAAGCGATGATCCGCTCGAACGTTGAAGAAATACTTGGAGCGGACCTCAACGATACGCTGATGTACGGCGGCTGGTGGAATGAGAACGTAACCGGCCGGGCGGCGACGCCCCCGGAGGGTACGCTGGCCCGGATCGCGCGGAACGCATCGCCGGCCAATATCGTCGGCAGCGGAAACTTCCATCTGCAGCCCTACGAACACCATACGGTGAGGGACGGCCGCAACGCCCACCTGCCGTGGGCTCAGAGCGCCCCGGACCCGTTGACCACGGTGACCTGGCAGACCTGGGTTGATATAAATGAGAAGCAGGGCCGGGACGAGTTGGGTCTCCGTGAGGGAGACGTCGTAAACATCACCACCGGCGCCGGTAGCATCCAGGCGCTGGTGTACCTGAACCCGGGAACTCCGCCTGGGATCGCTGCGGTGCCCATGGGCGGCGGCCGCACCCTGGGGTCCAGCTACGCGACGGACCGGGATGCGCGCGAAAGCAGCAACGTGATGTCCATCCTGGAGCCCGTCGTAGTGGACGGCTCCGGTGGGTTGGCCTGGAGTTCAAACCGCTGCTCGATTACGCCCACGGGCGACAGCATGGCGGTCTCCAAGCTGGAGGGTGACTACACCAGCCGCGAGGTCGGGGAGCATCCCGCAGAGCAGGTTTATAAGAGCGTCAGCGCGGAGGGAGGTCATGGTCACTAGGCCGGCCGACGCGCCCGCCGTGACCTGGGGACAAGTGAGAAATGCCTAACGCCGAATTTCCGCACAAATGGGGAATGGTCATTGACCTGGACAAGTGCACGGGCTGCCAGGCCTGTGTGATCGCCTGCCAGGCCGAGAACAACATCCCCATCAACACCAAGGACTACTTCCTGCAGCGCCGCGCCTACGAATGGATCCGCATCGAGCGCTACTGGGAAGGCGAGTACCCGAACATCAAGGCGCGGTTCATGCCGGTGCTGTGCCAGCACTGCGAGAACGCGCCGTGCGAGCCGGTCTGCCCGGTGTTCGCCACCTACCATAACGAAGAAGGCCTGAACGTCCAGGTGTACAACCGCTGCGTCGGCACCCGGTACTGCATCAACAACTGCCCGTACCAGGTGCGGATGTTCAACTACTGGCATCCCAACTGGCCGGCCCGGCTGGAAAACCAGCTCAATCCCGATGTAACCGTGCGGACGCGGGGCATCACTGAGAAGTGCACCTTCTGCGTGCAGCGGCTGCGCCGGGGAGAAATCGAGGTCGAGGCTCGTGGCGGACAGCGCCTGAGCGACGAGCGCATCACCGGAGGCAACTACGACCCGGCGTGCGTCCAGGCCTGCCCCACCAACGCCCTGGTGTTCGGCGACCTGGAAGATCAGGATACGTCCATAAAGCCGTACTTCGACGACGTGAATGCGCATCCGGGCCACGGCGAGCACGACCGTGAGACCCGAGGCTACCGGCTGCTGGAAGAGATGAACACTCGCCCCAGCGTCATCTACCTGAAGAAAATCGACCAGTACCCCCTTAAGGGCGGACACTGATGGCTAGCGAAGCACACGCTCAACCCGGACCGGGCCACGATCACGACGCCCACGGGGTCGCTTCCCCGGGGCATGATTCCCACGAGCACGGCCATTTCGGGCCGGAAATGTGGGTAATCCCCGAACGATCGGAGTTGGTGTCCGGTGTTGTCCAGCGGCAGCAAGAAGGTTCGAGCCTGCTGCGCTGGGTCTTTATCGTCGGTGGAATACTGACGATACTGGGCATCGTGGGCTTCGTGCTCAAGCTGGTCACGGTCGGGTTCTCCGACCACAATGATTGGGGGTTTTACGTCGCGGCGTTCGCGTTCGTTTTCACGCTGTCCGCCTCGGCCCCGCTGGCCGCCTGCGCTTTCCGGTTCACCAAGAGCCACTGGCGGCGGCCGCTGACGCGCATCGCCGAGGTGTTCTCGGTGGTGAGCATTGTCAACATTCTGCTGTTCATCCCCGCGCTGATCGCGTTGCCCGAAATCGGGGTGATGACGGAAAGCGGCGAGGAAATGGTTCGCCGGTCCATCTGGTTCCAGGAGCTGAGCAACCCGTCGGGATGGCTCATGGCCTCGATGATCGGGCTGGTGTTCTGCTCGTTGTCCATACTGTGGCTTTCGGCGATGCCGGACATGGCCCAGAGCCGTTCGATGATGACCGGGTTCCGCGCATCCCTGTACGCCAGGCTGGCCGGCGGCTGGTACGGCACCAAGCGGCAGTGGCAGATCCAGAAGGGTGGCCTGGCCATCCTGGGCGGTCTGTACTTCATGCTGGTGGTGTTCGTCCAGTTCCTGATTGTCAGCGACTTCGCCATGGCGATGATACCGGGCTGGAAGGACTCGATCCTGCCGCCCTTTTACACGGTGATCAGCTTCCAGGGGGGCCTGGCGGCCATCCTGCTGACGGCCTACGCGCTGCGGCGCTGGGGCGGCTACCGTGAATACATGGGGCAAGCGCCCTTCTGGGCGGCCAGCAAGGTTCTGCTGGGCCTGACGCTGCTGCACACGTACCACCTGTTCGCGTTCTTCATCACCTACTGGTACGGCCGGCTGGAGGTTGAGCAGGCGATCCTGAACTACCTGATGTTCAAGTCGTACATTGGTATCTTCTGGGCCCAGTTGTTCTTCACCTTCTTCATCCCGTTCCCGATCCTGGTGTCCAACCACGCCCGCCGCGAGGGCTGGGGCGCCCCGTTGGCAGCCGTCTTCATTCTGATCGGCCTGATGCTCTTCCACATCCGGATATTCGCCGCGGCCTTCGCGGCGGCGCCGGCCGACCTGCACGGGCTGTATTACCTGCCTTCGGACGCGTTCTCCTTCCCGGCGCTGCTGTTGCCGCCGCCGGGGGCGACATTCCCCGATCTTTGGGACATCTTCATGCTCCTGGGCGGCGTGGGCATAGTGCTCTTCCTGCTGCGTGTCGCTCTCATGGTCCTGCCGCCGCTTTGCCTCTGGGAAATGAAAGAAGGTTCGATGTACCAGCGGGTCGACACGCTGATCCGCGGGCGTTACCTCGTGCTCGCCAAGCCGGAGTAGAGATTGCAGCCAGAGGGCACGAGATTGCCGCGCTACGCTCGCAATGACATCCAATGCCAGACCGATGCGCTAATCTCGCATTGACACCAAAACGCTTGAAATGACACCCAACGCCAGGCCGACGCGCTAAACTCTCCACAACGCAAGAAACGAAACCGCCAGAGCCACCACAGGTAAGAGTAAGTCAAAATGCAGGAAGGCAAAGTCCTACCCGCAGCGCAAGTTAACCGGGACCTGCTGCGGTCCATACTGGAAACGCCCCGCTGGTTCTGGCCGGTGGTGTCGTTGCTCGGTATGATCGTGCTGGCGGCCGCCGTAACCATCGGCATCATGGTTGACCGGGGTCTCGGGATAACCGGCTTGAACTACAAGGTGGTCTGGGGCTTCTTCATCACCAACTTCGTGTTCTGGATTGGCATCAGCCACGCCGGCGTGATGCTCTCCGCCATTCTGCGCCTGGCCAAGGCCGAATGGCGCCGCCCGGCGACCCGCGCGGCCGAGGTCCTGACCATCTTCTCGCTGATGACGGCGATGATCATGCCGATCATCCACACCGGACGGCCGTGGCGCATCCTGTACTGGGCTTTCCCCTACGACTTCGCCCGCGGCGTTTGGCCCAACATCCGCACCCCGCTGGTGTGGGACCCCTCCGCCATCCTGACCTACCTGACCTCCTCGACACTGTTCGTGCTCATCGCCCTGGTGCCGGACTTCGCGGTGCTGCGTGACCGCACCACCGGCTGGCCCAAGATCGTCTATACGATGCTGGCCATGGGCTGGGAGGGCAATCCCCGTCAATGGAAGCTGCAGATCATCGCCGGCGTCCTGCTGTCCGCGCTGATCCTTCCGGTGTTCGTCTCCGTGCACTCCATCGTGTCCTGGGACTTCGGCATGGCCGTGGCCATCAAGTCGTGGCACAGCACGGTGTTCGCGCCCTACTTCGTGGTCGGCGCGGTCCACTCCGGCGTGTCCGCGGTGGTGTTCGCCATGATCCTGCTGCGCTGGGCCTACGGCTGGCAGGACTACATCCGCCACGAGCATATCGACGCGTTGGGACGCCTGCTGATCGTCGTGGCCACGGGATGGTTCTACTTCCTGGTGATGGAGATCATCTTCGGCATCTACGGTTTGGAAGGCGACGAGCTGGCCGTGCGCGCCCTGCAGTTCCTCCCCGGCGACCACGGCGTGGCCTACAACGTCTGGATGATAGTGTTCGTCGGCATCACCTACTTCCTGCCGGTGATCCTGTGGCTGCCCAAGGCCTGGCGACGTAACCTGTGGATCATGTCCGTGGCGTGTATCTCGGTGAACGTGGGCATGTGGCTGGAGCGGTACCTGTTGTTCGTGCCCGGCCAGGCCAACAAGCAATTCCAGACCTTCACCTGGAACGACTACCTTCCGCAGTGGCCGGAAGCCCTGATCGTGGGCGCGACGTTCGCCTTCGTATCCATGCTGATGCTGCTATTCAGCCGGGTATTCCCGCTGGTGCCGCTGTACGATATCAAGGAAGGCGACATCCTGAAGACCGAAATGCAGATTGGCCGACGCACCGTGCCGGCGACCTTCCGAGAGGACTAGCCTGGCATGGGTGGACGGGATTTTCCGGATTGCCGCAGTGCGCTCGCAATGACAAGGAACAAGGTTTAGAGTTATCGTCATGGCAATGCAAGGGATAATGGGGATGTTGCGGAACGCGATGCCCGCAGCCAGCGCGAAGCACACCGTGCTGGGAGTGTTCTCGGACGCCGAGTCCGCGGCCACCGCTGGCGACGAGCTCAAATCGGCCGGCATACCGGACACCGATTACGACTTCCTGACCGACTCGCCATATCCCGAAGGTTCCCTGGGAGAACGGGACGAGCCGCACCGCCTGTATCTCTATCCCTTCATTGGGGCGCTTCTGGGACTATCGTCCGGCATCATGATCACGGCGATGACGCAGGTGGCATATCCGCTGGTCACGGGCGGCAAGCCCGTGCTGTCCCTGCCGCCAATGGCCATCGTCTGCTACGAAGGGACCATGCTGGGCGCCATCCTGTTCACGGTGATCGGCATCGTCTTTGAATCGCGCCTGCCCAAGTTCGACCTGGGCCTCTATGACAACCGAATCACCCAGGGATTCCTCGGATTGCGCGTCAAGGCGGAACCCGAGCAGAGCCGCGAGGTGGTACAGATAATGAACGCCGCCGGCGCCGTAGACGTCAAGACGGACCAGTAGCAAGGACCGGAACGAACGCATGGCAACGCAAGCAATACTGGGCCTGTTCGAGGACGCTTCGTCGGCTGCCGACGCCGGAGACGCGCTGAAAGCGTCGGGTGTCGCCGAGTCGGACTACCAATTCCTGACTGACATCCCGTATCCCGAAGGGGCGTTCGGCGAACGGATGGAGCGACACAGCCTGTTCATATGGACGTTGATCGGCGGAGCGCTGGGGATTGTTTTGTCCCTGATAGTAGCGGGAATGACCCCGCTGGCCGTGCCGATGACCATCGAACCCAAGCCCATCCTGGCGATGCCGCCGCTGGCGGTGATCTGCTTCGCCGGAGCGATGTTGGGTGCGATTCTGTTCACCGTGATTGGGATTGCGCTGTCACTGCGAGGGAATCTTGCGTCTCCGCACAGTGACGACCGGATCGCCATCGGATTGATCGGGCTCCTGGTCAACGCCGGGGCGGCACAGGCGCCCCAGGTCACTGAAATCCTGAACGATGCCGGCGCAGTGGACGTTACGACCAACCGCGCCTAGACTGGCCCGGCCGGTGCGATGATCGAATCTGAAAGTAGCAATGGCTGAAAGTAGCAATGAGAAACTTGATGACACGGTTTAGCTCGATCCCCGGGAGGTTCCGATTGCCGCTGCTGTTGGCGGCGTTGGCCACGGTGGGGATCGTGGCGGCCGGCTGTTCGCAGGGGTCATATCCGCTGGATATCTTCTACGAAATGCACTATCAGCCGGCGTACAAGGCGCATGAGCCGCCGCGGCTCAGCGTGCCGGCGTCGGCGGTGCCGTGGTACGGTTCGGAGCCGCCGAAGTCGACCTCGTTTGCCGGGTCGGGCGAGCACATCTTTGCGACCAACTGTGTCATGTGCCACGGGGCCGAGGGCTTGGGCAACGGTCCGGTCCTGGCGCGGATGATCGTGGACTACGGCTACCAACCCCTGGACCTGGCCACGCAGAACCCCAACCTCACGTCAGAGGCGGCCCGGAGCCTGGATCGAGACGGCCTGCGCGGCGTGATTGAAGGCGGCGTGAACGTGATGCCCTCCTTCAAGAAGCTGCTGACCCCGGATGAGATCGAACTGGTGCTGGACTACGTGGAAGGTTGCCTCCAGAATGGCAATGCCGCGGCGTGCCAGTAGCCCCGGCCCCCGGATGACTTCTGGGCAGTTATGATGAGAACATGCAACGAACTCGCCCCGGCACGCCGGGGCGTTTTTCTGATCGTGATTGCTGCGATGTCTGTGATGATGCCTCTGACGTCGGTAGGCGTAGTTGCCGCCCAATCCGGAGAAGGCGCAGGTTCGTACGACGAGGCGAAGGCGCAGGAGATTGACCGGATGCTGATGTGCCCGGTTTGTCCGGCGCAGACCATCGACCAGACCGAGGTGCCGTTGGCCAAGCAGATGCGGGCGCAGGTGCGAGAACTGCTGGCGTCAGGCGCAACCCGGGAGGAAGTGCTGGGCTGGTTCTCCGCGCCGGAACGCTACGGGCCCAGCGTGCTGGCCGAGCCGCCGCGCTCGGGGTTCTACCTGATTGCCTGGATTGTCCCTGGCGTTGTCGTCGTGGCGGCGCTGGCCGGCGGCCTGCTCACATTGCGGGCGATGCGCGGGCGGCGCGGAGATGGTGACGAGCTTCCCGGACCGGGAGATTCTGACGAATTGCAGCCTTACCTGGCAGCGGTGGACCGCGACTTGGCGCTGGACCGCCGGGATCCTGAGGGAGAAGCCTGAACATGGCTGACCTGGGTGCGGCCTGCCTCTGGATGGGGTTAGCGCTGGCAGCTTACTCCTGCTTCGCGTCGGTGGGCGGGCAGCTGCGCGGATCGTCGGCGCTGGTGGACAGCGGACGCAAGGCGTCCTACGTGCTGGTGGTGGTGCTGCTGGTGTCCACCCTGTCGCTGGTGCAGTCGTTCATCACGCGGGATTTCTCGCTGAAGTACGTGGCCGAGCACAGCAACCTGGCGATGCCCAACATCTACACCTGGGTCGCCTTCTACGCCGGCAACGAGGGTTCGCTGCTCTACATCGCCTTCGCGCTGTCGGTGATGGCCGCGCTGGCGATCTGGCTGGCTCCCGCCTCGACGCGGCCCACGCTGGCGTGGACCACGGCCATCCTGATGCTGATCGAGGTGTACTTCCTGGCGGTCATGGGTTTCATGGCGAATCCCTTCGCCAAGCTGCCCTTTCCCGTTCCCGACGGGCAGGGCATCAACCCGCTGCTGACCCACTTCGGGATGTTCTTCCACCCGCCGGCGCTGATGGCCGGCCTGGTGGGCATCAGCATCCCCATGGCCTTCTCCCTGGGCAACCTCATCGGAGGCAAGGGCGGCGACGAGTGGATCGATGCCGGCCGCGCCTGGGGCGTGGGCATCTGGGCATTGCTGGCCGCCGGCCTGCTGCTGGGCTCCTGGTGGGCCTACACCATCCTGGGTTGGGGCGGGTTCTGGTTCTGGGACCCGGTGGAGAACGCGGCCTTCATGCCGTGGATCGCGCTGACGGCCTTCGTGCACTCGATCATGGTGCAGAAACGACGCGGCATGTTCCGGATGTGGAACATCGTGCTCATCGACGTCGCCTTCGGGCTCGCGCTCTACGGGATGTTCATGAACCGGGGCGGGCCCGTGCCCTCGGTGCATTCCTTCGGCGCGTCCACCTTGGGCTGGGTGTTCCTGCTGTTCCTCGCCTTTGGCGTGATCGTGCCGCTGGCGATTTTCTTCTGGCGCTACGACCGAATGAAGAGCGCGCAGAGCCTGGACTCGATGCTGTCCCGCGAATCGGCGTTCCTGGTGAACAACCTGCTGCTGCTGGGGATCGCCTTCGCCACGCTGTGGGGCACGGTGTATCCGCTGCTGTCGCGGCTGTTCGCCGAGCAGGAGATCACGGTGGCCCGGCCCTTCTACGACCAGGTGAACGGCCCGCTGATGCTGGGGCTGGTGCTGCTGATGGGTGTCGGGCCGCTGCTGCCGTGGCGCCGGGCGAACCTGCGATCGCTGCAGCGGGCGGTGCTGATACCGGGGATCGCCGCGCTGGCGACCATTGCCGTCCTGTTGGTTGTCGGTATCCGGCAGCCCTACGCGGTGGTCGGGTTCGGCCTGTGCGCGCTGGTGACGGCCAGCATCGTTTCGGAGTGGGTTCGCGGGACCATCGCCCGGCGGCGCAGCGTCGGCGACAATCCGGCGGTTGGGTTCGTGCGCCTGATCCTGGCCAACCGGCCGCGCTACGGCGGTTACATCGTGCACCTGGCGGTGGTGATGGTCGCCCTGGGCGTCGTGGGCCAGTCGTTCTACGGCGTGCAGCGGGACGTCGCGCTGATGCCGGGCGAGTCGGTCACCGTGCAAGACTACACGCTGGAGTACGTGGACACCACCGCGCTGGCCTTCTCCGACCGCACGGAGTTCCGCACCACCGTGGAGGTGTACCGTGACGGCGAACTGCTGGAGACCATGCACCCGCAGCGAACGTTCCATCCGGCGTTCAACATGGCGTCGACCCGCGCGGCGATACGCTCCACGCCGGTGGAGGACTTCTACGTGGTGCCCAGCGAGAACCGCGAAGATGGAGCAGTGGGATTCCGCATCCTGGTCAACCCGCTGGTCTGGTGGATGTGGGTGGCCGGCCCGGTGATGATATTCGGCATAGTGGTCGCGCTGTGGCCGTCGCGGGCTCCGGTGAGGCGTCCGGTCGTGGTCCCGACGCCGGCGACCGGCGCGGCCGACTAGCAGACCGGCGTCGGGACGGGCGGCTGGATGCAACTGGGGTTGGCGATAGCGGTGGCGCTGCTCGTTGTGGGGGCGGTGGCGTGGCCGTTCCTGGCCGGGCGATGGCGGGCGTCGGGCAACCTTCCGGAGCGCGAGGACGGGGACGGCGCCGCGGTGACGGGCTCTGCTGCACTGGAGGACGTGTACGAGGCGATACGTACGTTGCAGATGGACCACAACCTGGGGCGCATTGCCGACGGCGATTTCCGCGAGCAGCTGGGCGAGTATCGGAGGCAGGCGGCGGAGATCATGCGGGATTTGGACCGGCAGGGCTAACATGGCCAGGCATGGGATGGTCTATCCCCGATCCCTGATCACGGCGTTCGCAGTGGCCATGACTATGGCAATATTGCTGGCGATCTGGCCCTCGGTTCTCCATGGCCAGTCTCCGGACACGGTGTCCGTGACTGGCACGGTGGTCAACGGCACGCAGGGCGTGGATGCTCCATCCGGCGTGACCGTGCTGCTGCACCGATTTGGCGCGGGTTCGGGATCGGTGGATACCTACGAAGAGACCACGGACGATGGCGGCGCTTTCCGTTTCGACAGGGTGCCGGCGGTGTCCGACGGTGACAGCCTGGCGCTGGCCGTCGATTACGGGGAGACCCGTTACACGGAGGTGCTCTCACAGTCCGATATCGCTGAGCCGGTGGCGCTGACGGTGTACGAATTCACCCGTGACGTGGGCGTGGTTACCACCAGCGAGCAGTCGATAATCGTCGCGGGGATCGACTCGGCGACCCGGCGCATGGCCGCGGTGCAGCTGTTCACGCTGGAAAACCGCAGCGACACCACACTGGTGCCGGACCTGTCCGCGCCGCCCATGATCGGGCAGTTCAGCTTCCTGAGGTTCTCCCTGCCGGCGGCGGCCACCGACCTGGACGTTTCCACCAACCTGGTGGGCGGCGAGGTGATTCCGGTTGGCACCGGCTTTGCCATCACCGCGCCGGTGCCCCCGGGGAGACACCAGGCGAGTTTCACGTTCACCGTGCCCTACGAGGGCAACGAGGTGGCGTGGAGGGACAACACCCTGCAGGGGGCGGAATCGCTGAAACTGCTGATCCCCGCAGAGTTCGGCAACATCGGCGTGGGCGGACTGGAGCCGGATGAAGGGTTCTCAGTGGGCGAGGTCACTTACCGGGCGTGGGGGGCGGAAAACCTTGCGCCCGGAGCCGGGGTCAGCATCACGCTGTCCGGCCTGCCCGAACCGACCTGGATAGACCGCGTGGGCAACCCGCTGTCGGAGGCGCGGTTCTGGTTCGGCGCGCTGCCCATCATGGTGGGTGTTGCGCTGGCGGGATTGCTGGGATGGGGCATCTGGCGGCGTCCGGCGGCGAGCGCGGGCTGATGTCTCGGCGGGGTTGGATCATCCTGGGAACGGCGGCGGCGCTTCTCCCGCTGTTCGCCCTGTTGGCCTGGGCCGCCGTCCAACAGCAGGGCCAGCCGCCCGGCACGGGCATCAACGCGCAGTTCGGAGAGGTGCGAGTGTCGGAGTCCCGCGCTGCGGACTTCGCGCTGGAATTGGCTGATGGCAACACCCTTCGACTGTCCGACCTCAGGGGCAGCGTGGTGATGGTGGATTTCTGGGCGTCCTGGTGCGGGCCGTGCCGGCAGGAAGCCGCGACGCTGAACCGCATCTACGCCGCCTATTCCGACGCGCCGGTGGAGTTCGTGGGTGTGAACCTATGGGATACGCCGGACGCGGCGGAGGTGTTCCTGGTGGAGTTTGGCGTCGCCTATCCCACCGGTGTGGACACCGGCGGCGGGATCGCCCTGGAATACGGCGTGCGCGGCATACCGGAGAAGTTCTTTATCGACGCCGATGGGACGATACGGCGCAAGTACGTCGGGCCGATGCCGGAGGACGTGCTGCGAGGCACGCTGGATGAGTTGTTGTCGGAGGCGCCGGCGCAGGGCGGGTGACCCGTGCCGACCACGGGCAGAGTGATACAATCCCGCGCACCGGCTCACGCGTACCCATTTTGTCATCGCGAGGAGCGAAGCGACGTGGCGATCTCGTTCCCACAGCAGCGTTCTTTGCCCCAACGAGATTGCCACGCTTCGCTCGCAATGACGGTTCCAGTGAAACTGGGTACGCAAGAGCGCGCACCGGAGGCCGGAACATGACCACGCGCGAGAGCAATGTTAACGCGGGAGACGCGCCGGTGGCGCTGGCGATGGACTGGGGCGGGACGTGGGCTCGCGCCGCAGTCATCGACCGGCAGGGAACCATCCTGTGGCAGGACCGGGTCGCCAATGAGCCGGGCGCGATGCAGGAGCAACTGGTGCATGCCGCCGGAGGGCTGCTGCAAACGGCCAGGGATTGGGCTGGGGGACGTACCGTCGCCGGAGCGGGAATCGCCCTGGCCGGCTCGATCGACGCGGCGAGCAACATGCTGCTGTCATCGCCCAACCTGCCGGCTCTGAACGGTGTGACGCTGCCCGCGCTGTGGGAGCCGATGCTGGGCGCGCCGGTCTGGGTGGGCAACGACGCCAACCTGGCGGCCCTGGGCGAATACTACTACGGCGCCGGAAGGCCGGTCCGGCCGCAGGACGCTGCGTCACGCACGCTGGTTTTCATAACCTTCAGCACCGGCGTGGGAGCGGGCATCGTCGACCGGGGGGATGTCTTCACCGGCGCGGTGGGCGCGGCCGGCGAAGTGGGGCACATGACCATCGACCTGCGGGCTGATGCGCCGCAATGCTCCTGCGGCAACAGTGGCTGCCTGGAGGCCCTGGCCTCCGGTACCGCCATCGCTCGCGCCGCCCAGGCCCGACTGGCCGATGCCACTCCGGGTTCGCCGCTGCAGCGGGCCCACGAGGCCAGCGCGTCGCTGACCGGCGAGGCCGTGTTCGCCGCCGCCGCACGGGGCGACTACGTGGCCCTGGAGGTGATCGAGGCGGCGGTGGGGGCGATCATCGTCGGGTTGGGCAACGTGCTGAACATCTTCAATCCCGACGTGGTGGTCATGGGCGGCGGGGTGACGCTGGGCCTGCAGGAGTTGGGCCTGCTGGGCCAGATCGAGGAGGGCACGCGGCGGCGAGGGATGAGCTCCGGGCACCGCGCGTTCTGGCTGGCTCCAGCAACCTTCGGCGACAGCCAGGGCATGGTGGGGGCCGCCAGCCTGGTGTGGGCGGAGACGGCGAAGGGCTAGGCTCCTCGAGCCATTCCCCTGGTTTGTACTCGGGGGTGGCCTGTGCGTCGGTTCAGCGCTGGGTGGCCAGCGTGCGTGGGACTGCCTGACGCGTACCCGCTTTGTCATCGCGAGGAGCGCAGCGACATGGCGATCTCGTTGCCGGAAGAGACCCCGTTGCCATCGCGAGATTGCCACGCTCCGCTCGCAATGACGGTCCCAGTGAAACTGGGTACGCTTGAGGTCGCAGGGCTTGTGCAAAGTCCTTCCTCCTGCTCATGGTGAGCTTGTCGAACCACGACGCCGGTAACGGCGGCATCCTTCGACAGGCTCAGGATGAACAGGCTCAGGATGAGCGGAAACCAAAGAAGCCCATCACTTTGCACCGGGCCTGGTGAGGTGGGACTGCCAATTGACGAACCGGGCGGCCTGCGCTACGCTTGCCCGTGCACTAAATCTCCACCGTTACGGAGCATTTCCCTATGACTCAACAAGCCCCTCCCACCGCACTGACGCCCGAAGTGCAGGCCATGGTGGGCGTCAGCGGCGACATAGTCGAATCCTGGGGCGTGATGGACGCCGAGTACATGCGCCGGTTCACCCAGGCGTTGATGGACCCCGACCCGCGCTACTGGGACGACGAGTTTGCCAAATCCACACGCTACGGCCAGATCATCGCGCCGCCGATCATGGTGAGCTACCTCGCCAGCCGCATACGGCCCGACCAGGGCGACCCCATCACCGCGGCCTTCGAGGAGAACCCTGAATCGGACGGCATCGGTTCCGTGGAGCGCCCCGGGGAGTTGCCTCCGGTGCCCACCAACCTGGTACGGGTGCTCAACGCCGGCAACGAGATCGAGGTCTACGCCTATCCCAGCATCGGGGACAAGATCTTCTTCCAGAATCGCTATTCGGACATCCGCGAGCGCCTGGGCCGCGACGGCACGCCGTTCCTGATCATCACCCGCGAGACCCGATTCTGGAACCAGGACGACGTCACGCTGTGCATCACCCGCGCTTCGACCATTCGTCGCTGATTCAGCGAAGCTTTTCGGTTGTCATTGCGACGAGCGTAGCGACGTGGCAATCCCGCTGCCGTAGTGACTATCTTTGCCGCAACGAGATTGCCGCGCTTCGCTCGCAATGACAGTTGCGCAACACTGGAGAGACACCATGACCACCCTGCTGGACGACCTGCTCAACATGGAGGCCGAGGAGATCTGGAAGCTCAACGAGCGCCCGGACGCCGATGGCCTGCGGGCCAAGGAGCAGATCTACTACGAGGACGTGAACGAGGGCGACGAACTGCCCAAGTACATCTACAAGCCCACGCCAACCCACCTGTTCCGGTGGAGCGCGGCCATCGAGAACTTCCACCGGATCCACTATGATCTGGACTTCGGCCTGAACCACGACCGCAACCCCAGCATCCTGGTGCATGGCTCGTGGAAACAGAGCGTGGCGCCGCAGTACCTGAAGGACTGGACGCTGCCCAACGGCTGGCCGTGGAAGGCGCGCTTCGAGCACCGGGCGATGCTGGTTCCCGGCGATGTGCTGATCATGTGGGGTCGGGTGACCAGCAAGTACGAGAAGAACCAGATGGGCTTCATCGAGCTGGAAATCGGCATGAAAACCCAGGATGGGATCGAGAGCATGCCCGGAACGGCGACGGTGGTTCTGCCCCTGCGGAACGGCCCGCCGATACCGTATCCCTTCGTACCGCCCGCTGACTGACCCCACCGTCGATCCGCCTACCGCCTGATCGTCATTCCGGCCACCCTACCGTCATTCCCGTGAAAGCGGGAATCCAGAAGCGCCGCCGGCGTGGAATACTCTGGATTCCGGCGAAAGCCGCAATATCGGGCTGAATATTTGGAGTTAACCAATGGCACGTTTCATCGCCGTTCACAACGTCCCCGGCATCACCGAGGCCGACTTCCGGGACAAGCTGGACGCCGTCCGCAAGTGGCGACCCGACCGGCGCACCACCATCCTCAAGGTCTACGGAGACCTGGAGAATGGCAAGCTCATCTCCGAGTGCGAGGCGGTGGAGCAGTCCCACTTCGAAGACTGGCTCAAAATGGTGGGCTGGCCCGCCGAGTCCATCAACAAGGTGGACATCGTCTGCCAGGTGGGAAGCTTCTGGAAATTGTAGGCTCGTCGCGGGCTTTGCTGCGGCGCCCCGGGCGCGACGAAGGTTGAGGAACGAACCTCAGGGCTGGAGCCAGTCTCCGGCCCGTTTTTTTCGGCCGGAATGGACGGCGCCCTCGCTACCGCCCCCATCGGATGTGATAACCTTTCGAAAAGGCCGAAGGCCCATTGCCGAAAAACTGATTTTGAGGGATGCCTGGTTATGACTATTGCCACCCGAATGAGCCGCCTGGGAACCGAATCCGCCTTCGAGGTGCTGGCCAGGGCGCGGGCGCTGGAAGCCCAGGGACGCGAGATCGTTCACCTGGAGATCGGCGAGCCCGACTTCGAGACGCCGGAGCACATCGTGCAGGCCGGCATCAAGGCGCTGCAGGACGGCTACACCCACTACGGTCCCACGCCGGGACTGCCGGAGCTGCGCCAGGCCGTGGCCCGCAACAGCCGGGAGGTTCGCGGCATTGACACCGACTGGGAGCAGGTGGTGGTCACGCCGGGTGCCAAGCCGATCATGTTCTACGTCCTGCTCGCCCTCGCCGAGGCCGGCGCGGAGGTGATTTACCCCAACCCCGGGTTCCCCATCTACGAGTCCATGATCGAGTTCAGCGGGGCCACGGCGGTGCCGATGCAACTGCTGGAAGACAAGGCGTACCATCCCGACCTGAGCCGCCTGCCCGATATGGTGAACGAGCGCACGCGGCTGCTGATCGTCAACTCGCCGGAGAACCCGTGTGGTTCAGCGTTCACGCTCGAGGAGCTGGAGACCATCGCCGACGTGGTGCGCAGCCACCCCGACATGTACGTCATGTCCGACGAGATCTACAAGGACATCCTGTACTCCGGCGAGCACCATAGCATTGCCGCGCTGCCGGGCATGGCCGACCGCACCATCATCCTGGACGGATTCTCCAAGAGCTACGCCATGACCGGCTGGCGGCTGGGCTACGGGATCCTGCCCGAAGAGTTGGTGCCCCACGTGTCGCGGCTGGCCACGAACAGCGTGTCCTGCGCCGCGTCGTTCAGCCAGATGGCCGGCGTGGCCGCGCTGGACGGGCCGCAGGACGCCGTGCAGGCGATGGCCGCCGAGTTCGCGCGCCGTCGCCGCCTGATCGCCGACGGGTTGCAGTCAATCCCCGGTATCAACTGCCCGGAGCCGGAAGGCGCGTTCTACGCCTTTCCCAGCATCAAGGACACGGGACTGACCAGCGCCGAGTTCGAGGAGCGGGCCATGCAGGAGGCCGGCGTCGCGCTGCTGTCCGGCGCAGCCTTCGGCGAGTTCGGCGAGGGCTACGTGCGCCTGTCCTACGCCAACAGCCAGGAGAACATCAGCAGGGCGCTGGAGAGCCTGGACGCCATGGTCCGGGCGCTGTAGCAACGTCACCGGCAGACGAGGTACTACCATGGCTACTATACAGACCAAGCTACCGTCGCATTCCGCCGACGTGTCTCAACTCCCGCTGCGCCGTTTCACCGTGGATGAATACTTCGCCATGGCTGAAGCGGGAATCCTGAAGAGAAAAGAGCGGGTTGAGTTGATTGACGGGGTGATAGTCGAAATGGCGCCGATCGGAAACAACCATATGGGGACAACGGATCTGTACAATATGTCGTTCGCCCGAGAGGTAGGAGATCGGGCCATTGTGCGGGTTCAAGGCTCGATACTGTTGGCCGAGCGCAGTATGCCCGAACCGGATTTGGTACTGCTGCGAGCGCGTCAGGATTTCTACCGTTACCAGGCCGCGGTACCCGATGACGTCCTGCTGCTGATCGAAGTGGCCGAGAGTTCGGTGAACTACGACCGCTACCAGAAATTGCCGAGATATGCCCAGGCTGGAATTCCCGAGGTCTGGATAACGGTCCTGCCGGAACGCATTATAGAGGCCCACTCTGAGCCTGTTGACGGGGTGTACACCCGCAATCTCATCTATGTCCCCGGCGACACCATCTCCCCCAGCGCCTTACCCGACATAGAGCTTGCCGTCAGCGATATTCTGCCCGAATAGCCGGAGCCAGCAGCCATGACGACGCAGACCAAGCCGCCGCCACAATCGTCAAGCGTGTTGAACCTCCCCGTGCGCCGGTTCACGGTGGCGGAGTATTACGCCATGGCTGAGGCGGGCATACTGACCGAGGATGATCGGGTTGAATTGCTCGACGGAGTGATAGTAGAAATGGCCCCAGTCGGCAGCCGGCATGTTGGTTGTGTCAATCTCTATACGAGGTGGTTGGTCCGGTTGGTCGAGGATCGGGCGATCCTGCAGGTGCAAGGATCTGTTCACTTGGCTGACGACACCGAGCCGCAACCGGATCTGGCGCTGTTGCGTGATCGTCCAGATTTTTATTCCTCCAGCCATGCGGAGCCTTCCGACGTGCTTCTCTTGATCGAAGTTGCGGACAGTTCCGTCGGCTACGACCGCAGCGAGAAGCTGCCGAGATATGCCCAGGCTGGAATTCCCGAGGTCTGGATAACCGTCCTGCCGGAACGCATCATCGAGGCCCATACGGAACCCATGAATGGCCAGTACACCCACCGGCACATCTACGTGCCCGGCGACGCGATCACTCCCGGCTGCTTTCCCGACATCGTGCTGCCGGTTAGCGAGATTCTGCCCGATTAGAGAGAGGACGGGGCCATGACGACGCAGACCAAACCACCGCCGCCATCGTCAAGCACGTTGAACCTCTCCATGCGCCGGTTCACGCCGGCAGAATTCCTGGCGTTGGTAGAAGCGGGGATCCTCACTTCAAGCGACAGGGTAGAGCTTCTGGATGGAGTGATAATTGAGATGGCCCCGAATGGCGACCGTCATGCGGGTACGGTTGACATATACACCGAGATGTTGCCATCGGGAGTTGATCAGGGGACGCTGCTGCGGGTGCAGGGACCGCTGGCATTGGATGAACACTCCAGGCTTTATCCCGATCTGATGCTGCTAAGCAGGCGGGCGGACTATTATCGATCGCGACCGCCCGTTCCCGAGGATGTGCTGCTCCTGATCGAAGTTTCGGATTCATCCGTGGATTACGACCGTCTTGAAAAACTACCCCGATATGCCCGAGCGGGCATACCCGAGGTCTGGATCACCGTCCTGCCGGAGGAAGTGATCGAGGCGCACACGGAGCCAACCGAGGGTGGCTATCGCGTCACGCGACGGTTCCGAGCGGGCGACGTGCTGAGACCGGGTTGCTTCGAGGACATTGAGATACCGGTTGCAGCGATACTTCCCGGCCGGCTGTAGTAGCGGAGCGCAATCGCCGGCAACTGCCCTGGCACACAGCCGCTAGGCGAAGTGCGGCATCACCTTCTCGCCCAACATCCGCATGGATTTCTGCACCTTGTGGGTGTCCATTTCACCGACGTTGAGCTTGAGCATCAGGTTGCGCACGCCGATGTCGCGCATGGCAGCGACCTGCTCGGCCACTTGGGACGGCGTGCCCATGATGAACGAGTGCTCCAGGCTCTCTCCGGCGGGGATGGGACGGTTAGGATCAGGAGGAGGAAAGCCGCCGGGGTTGTAGAGTTCGCGGGCCTGACGGAAGTGGGTGCGCTCACGTTCGAAGCCCGCGGCCGCGATCTCGTGCGCCTCTTCGTAGCTTTCGGCCACGAAGAGGTCACGGGAGGCCCAGCACTGGTCCAGGGTGGCCTCGGTCTGCTCTTCGGTGAAGCCTGAATCCAGCATGGTGGCGCGGTAACGCTCCAGCCGTGACTGCAGATTGGCGAGGGTCTGGATCCCGATCATCACCGGGCGGCCTATCTCCGCCATCCGGACCGTGGATGCCTCGCTGATGCAGGCGCGGATCAGCGGCGGATGGGGCTGCTGATATGGGCGCGGCCGCAGCAGCGGAAACTCCACGTCCCAGTGGGCGCCTTCGTGCTGCAGCGGTTCACCGGTCCACGCCTTGACCAGCAGATCTTCGGCTTCGTCCAGACGCGCCAGGCCGTCTTCCATGGTGATGCCGAACCCGATGTACTCGTAGTGGTTGTAGGCAGACCCCCGGCCGGTGCCGACGATGAGGCGCCCGTGGCTGAGGTTGTCCAGCAGGGAGGTTTGTACGGCAAGGCGCACGGGATGATGGAAGGCCAGTTCGACAACGGCGAAACCAATCTTGAGATCCGTGGTTCGGGAGGCAACGGCGGCTCCCAGCACCAGCGGGTCCGCATGGGCCGCTGCGCCGTCGAAATGGTGCTCGGTCAGCCAGACCGAGTGCATGCCGATCTTTTCGGCCAGCACGATCTCATCAAGGGTGCTATCGATGATGGCCGAGTCGTTCTCGGGGCGGTGGCTGACGGGAAATACGAAGGAGCCGAAGCGCATATCTGCCTCACGTGGAGCGTCGAGATGGGAGTGACTAGATTATAGACCAAAATATCTGCCACGCGCTGAGGCCAATGCGCCGAGGTCTGCAGGCCAAGCAATCTCCTGGGATGGTCTTGTGTTTCAGCATTTCGGTAACCCGGCGCTGACACGTACCCAGTATGTCATCGCGAGGAGCACAGCGACGTGGCGATCTCGTCGCTGGAAGAGACCCCGGCTACCATCACGAGATTGCCACGCTTCGCTCGCAATGACATAGGAATTACGTACTTGAAATCACAAACCCGTCATTCCTGCGAAAGCAGGAATCCATAGGCTTTCCAGTGAACGAATCTGGAACACTGTTAACGAATTCGACCACTGGATTCCCGCTTTCGCTGGAATGACGGTTGTTAGGCTGCCCAACTGCGTAAGTCCTATGACAGTTGGAGTGAAACTGGGTACCCGTGGGCAACCCGGTGGCATTGCGCCGTCGTGCAGCAGTCCCTATACTTCTTGGGTACTTCTTACGAACGCCCGTGGCGGCCAGACCAGGCGAAAACCCGGACGAGGACGATCAGAGTAGCAATCGCTGGCGTCCCTCCGGAACCACAGGTATTTCTCGTGCTGCGCGGGTCGGGACGGCGACCAAAACGCGTCGACCGACGACTATTGATTTTGCTCGGCTGCCGGATTGATTCCCGCTGCGGTATCGTACTCCGCTTCGAGAACGGTTGGGTGCTGAGCAATACAATGGATACTCGTTTTAGAGCCAGTCCGGTTTCATGTTTCGACACGTATATAGTTTGTAACCGTTAGAAATTCTCCAGCGAAGTCAGAAGGTTTGCATTGACCGCATCTTGCCCCAGTCTGGTCAATATGGTCAGGGAGTGGAAAGTCAGTCGCCCGGTGTCGCCACAGAATTTGACGATGGCGCTCATTCTGGCTTGGCTGGCGGCGCTGGCGTGCGCGCCGGCGGAGACTCCGGACAGTCCTTTGGCGCTGCCCCCGGGCGGGCCTCCGGTAAGCCTGGTGGTGAGCAACAGCGACCTCGCCGTGGGAGACAACCGCGTGTCGTTCGGATTGGTGGATCGTGACTATATGCCAGTGCGCCCCGACGCCGTGGCGTTGCGCGCGGTGTATTATGAGCCCGGAGCTGTCACGGGCCAGGTGCGATACCGAACCGAGGCGGAATTCCTGCCCTGGCCGCCCGAAGGCCGGCGGGGCGTGTTCATCGCCGACGTGTCTTTCGACCAGGCAGGAACTGCCACCGGCGATACGCTGGGAATCTGGGAGCTGCACGCCACGTTCGACTATGCCCAGTCTCCCGCGGAAGCCGCGGAATCGCTGACGATAGGCTCGGTGGTGTCGGTGGCTCCGACTCATCGCGCGCCGTTTATCGGAGACGCGGCGCCCCTGTCCGACACGCCCACGGTGATGACGGTCACTGACCTTCGAACCATCAGCAGCAGCCCCGAACCGGATCCCGCGCTGTACAGGCTGTCGGTGGCGCAGGCGGTGAGATCGGGTAATCCCACGGTCGTCACGTTCGCCACGCCGGCCTTTTGCGTTACCGCTACGTGCGGGCCGCAGGTTTCGGACCTATCGGAACTGGCGGCAGGGTATGAAGGCCAGGCCAACTTCGTCCACGTCGAGGTGTACCGCGACCCGCACCGGATCAACCCCGCTGACCCGGCGCGTGAGCTGGTTCCCGCCGTCGACGAATGGGGGCTCGTATCCGAACCCTGGACGTTCGTAGTTGGAAGCGATGGCCGGATCACTGATCGTTTTGAGCAATATGTACCGCCGCGAGTATTGGAAGCGGCGTTATTGGCTGCGATTAATCCGTGAAATTAATTTTGGTTATTGAGTGGTATGGTGTATTGAGCAATACGTATGTTAGATTATATTGAACACCGGCAGCACAGCGTAAAACCGGGCAACCAGGAGCAAAACTTTGGCCAATGTCACAATAACGATTGAGGGCGATGTGGAGGAAGTGGTGGCGACGCTGAGGGGGATGGCCGGCCGGGCTTCGGAACCGATCACGGCCGCACCTACCGCAGCAGAGGGAGAAACGGCCGGTGAAGCGACAGCCGTTACCATGATGCCGGAAGCTGGAACAGAAGAGGGAGAGCCGTCCGAATCGGCGGCGGGATCATCGGGAATTACCTGGAACGCAAGTTACGTCACAACGTTCTGGCGGAATCTGTCAGACACCGCGCGGCAGGCCATGCTGCGCGTGTCCCGGTCGCCCAATCACACGCAGAAGCGCGCCCAGTTGATGCATACGCTGCGGCTGACACAACGCGAATTGTCCGGCTCGCTGTCTAGCCAGGGCCACAGTCTGAACCGACTGAAGCGCCGTCGTGGGAACGTGGACCTGCCCCGGCCACTGATTTACGACCGGACCGAAGACGCCTATGTCCTGGATTCCAACTTTGCCAACGCGCTGCGTGAATTGGGCATGAGTTGAAGGCCTGTTGGGCCGCGCCACCGCACGGGCGCGGCTCCAGAGCGAGGTCCGAGACCGGCTGCTCCCGGGTTCGACAGGCGGCGTGCGGTTAGAAGTGCACGCCCCGCCCGGCCCCGCCGTCTACCGCTATGGTCTGGCCCGTGATTGCGGAGGCCAGATCTGAGCACAGGAAGGCAGCCAGGTTGGCAATGTCGTCCGGCTCGATCATGCGGCCGATGGGTATTTCGGAGACGGAACCGGCCAGCTCTGCCTCGGATGACGTGTTGTTCCGGACGGCCCGCTCTGCGACCAGTCCCATGTAGCGTTCCGTCCGGGTGCTGCCCGGGTGGATGCAATTGACGAGGATGCCATCCGCGGCCACATCGTCGGACAGGGCCTTGGAATAGTTGGACATTGCCGAGTTGGTGACGCCTGACCCCGGGTTGGTGGGGCTTGAGTTTCGCGCCGCCATGCCGCCGATATTGATGATGCGTCCGCCGCCGGAGGCGACCATGTGCGGCACGCACTCCCGGGCGCAGCGAATGTATCCCATCACCTTGGTGGTGATGTGGTTCAGGATAACGTCGTCCGGAATCTGGCTGGCGCGGTCGCTGGTGCTGTTGACCGCGTTGTTGATCAGGATGTCCAGGCGACCCAGACCGTTCACGGTCTCACGCACCAGGTTGACGATGTCGTCAGGCGCCGTCATGTCGGCGCGAATAGGTATGACGCGCGCGCCGGTGGCGTCACCGATTTCGGCGGCGGCGGCCCGCAGGTCGTCCTCTCCTCTGGCGCAGATGGCGACGGCGCAGCCATCCCTCGCCAGGGCATAGGCGATGGATTTACCGATGCCCTTGCTCCCGCCGGTAACCAGCGCGGCCTTGCCTTCCAGTCCTGGCAGCATGATTTTCTCCTGTGATCGATTGTGTTGGTTGACCGGTCGGGCAGTCAACGGGAATTGTAGGACCTGTCGGCCGTTCGGCTCGACCCGGGCACGAAACTTTCAGGGCGTGGCGGCGACGATGAGGTCGCTGATGTCGGCGGCGTTGGGGATATCGCGCACCGCGCCTACTGTAGCCTCCAGCTTTTCGGTCGGCCAGTGGATCTGCGGGAACAGTGGCTGAAGGCGCTCGACCTCGGTGTCCAGGCCCCATTCCAGTTCGTTGCCCTGGTATTCGCCGCGGTACACGTTCCCACCGGCCATATCGATGGTGATGCGCGGGGCAAAAGCCGGCCGGTCCTTGTGACCGACGATTTGGACTTTATGCATCAGGGAGAGCACGGCGTCGTGGTTTTCGGCGGTGGCAGCTTCGGAACCGTCGCCCGGATCGATGCGCGTGCGCAGGGGCGGATAGCTACCGTTCACCGCGACGTAGGCGGTGAAATAATGCGTGCTGCCCACGATTGCCTGACCCCGGGACGGGTTGGGGAAGGCCGGCGACGGGTAGAGGGTCTCGAGCCAGTTCATGTCGATGGTGATGCGTTCGATCTCGTCAATGGCCAGCTGGTGGGAGCGCCGTATGTCCGTCATCAGGTCGATCACGGGGCAGTTATAGCCGGCCGTAGGGTACATTTTGAGCACGGTGTGCAGCAGATCCCAACGGGTTCCCAACCCTTCGGTTACGGGCTCAAAGGACACCCGCTGAGGGCCGGTGAACACGTAGGAGAGCTCGCCGCGGTTGTTGCCCGTGAAGGCGTTGTAGAACCCGGCTGCCCCTTCCAGTGCCTCCTCGGACCCTCGGACGTCCTCGCGAGCCAGCAGCGCGGCCATGATGCCGCTGCGCGTGGACTGGGGCTCGTGGAACATCATCTCCCGCCCGCCGGAGCGGGGCCCCTCGTTGGTCCCGGCCGTGAAGGTGCAGGCCAGGGCGATGGCGGTGACCATCTGGTCCTCGGTGAGCCCCAGCAACTTGCCAGTGGCGACGGCGGCTCCGAGAGTGCCATAGATGGGGCTGGAGCGAAAGCCCCGGGCTTGGGTGGACGCGATAAAGTCGCCGGCGATGCGTGATTCCACCTCGTATGCGGCGGCCATGGCGGTGAGCAGCTGGGCCCCGGTGGCCCCGCCCAACTGAGCCGAGGCCAGCGCGGCGGGTATGACGCACGGGCCCGGGTGGGTGAGCATGCGATAAGAGTCTGCCTGGTTGGTGGCATGCATCAGCTTGCTGTTGGCGAAGGCGGCCCCGCAGCGGGTGGCGCGTCCGCCTGAAGCCAGGATGCTTGCGCCATGGGCTGAGGCTTCTTCGGCCAGTGTCAGGTTCACTGCGGCCTCGCCGTGGTGGGTTCCGGCGCCGACGATGGCGACCACGGTGGCGTGCAGCAGGGAGGTCTGCATCTTGTCGACTACAGCCGGCGGCAGGTCGGCGGCGTCCAGGTTGACGGCCCAGCGGGCCAGCTGGCGGGAAAGGGAGTCGGGCATGTTTGGGTCCTCTTTATCCGATGGTAGTAACGTGAGGATAATCCAGGATACGACCGTCCGAGGTGACCAGCGGGCAGGAGTACTCCAGAGCGGTGGCAACCAGGATGCGGTCGGCGGGATCGCGGTGGAAGGGCTCCGGTAGGGTGTAAGCGCGCACGGCGATTTCGGGCGTAATTGGGATGAGTTGTACGTTGGGATAAGTGAGGCTGGTACGGAGCCATGACAACGCGTCGCGTCCGTGGAGGTCAAGGCGCTGCCCCTCTACCAACATAGCGATTTCCCAGCAGGTTATGGCGCTGATTCCAACCTCACCGCCCGGACGCAGTTCTCGTCTTATGGCGTCTTGTTGCGAAGCGGTAGTTGCAGTCGGATCTTCGCTTTCCCACCAGATCCAAGTATGGGTGTCCAGGATGATCATTGCTGCTCCTGGTTTTTGACGGTCGATCCACGCGCTTGTTGCTCACGCTCCAATCTATCCCAGGATTCGAGCACTAAATCCAACTCTTCATCGGTGATTACCGGATCAAACGGGCGATCATACCGCAAAACTGTTCCCCGGTTGGGATGTGGCGGAAGTTCTGACAAATCTGTCCCAATATCAATTCCCGTTACGGTGACGTCAACTTCTACCCCTTCCGCAAAAGGAAGGTTGTGGAGCGTCAGAACGCCGCCTTTGGTGATTTTGGCGGTGGTCTTGAACTCGTCCATAGTCGGCCTCGCGAGACAGGATGGCATTGGCTGATCCCGGTAGATTGCAAACATGGTAGCACAGCCGTTTGCCGCAGCCGACGAGACCAATGTTTCCGGTTCACGGGTCAGTCCAGGTCGCGGATGTAGGCGCGGAAGATAACCTTGCTGAGAGCCAGAGTAAGGACGGCGGCGATGAACAACATCACCAGCGTGAATTCCAGGCTCTGCAGGGCGAAACCCAGGCCGGTCGCGGCAGCCGGCGGGTGCTCGGTGTCCGTTATCGACATGAGCAGGATCACCACGCCCAGCGTCATCGCCGCCGCAACATCGGCAGCCCAGTGGTGCGCGCTATCGGGTACCGGGACCCAGCCGGCATGGAACAGCGCGAAGGACGTCAACGCTCCCACTGTCAGCCCGAGAATGTGCCCGCCCACCAGGTGCCGCAGCGCCGCGCTGCTGGAGTTGGGATGCACGAATACGATAACCGCGCTGGAGCCAAGGCCGGCGGCCAGTACCGCGTCGGCCACGGAATCCACCATAAGCATGACGACAAGCATCACCACCGCGGCCAGGGCCGATTGCCACAGGTAGCGCGTCTTGAGGCGGAAAAACTGTACGTTGTACAGTTCGATGAACAGGGGCAGATGGAGGCGTCGGCTCATACGGCGGGGCATGAGCTGCAGTTCGCCGTAGGAGATCAGCCGGTCCAGGAACCCGGTCGAGTGACGCGCCCGGCGTTCGCGCGCGCGACGGCGTGTGTGAGAGTTTGCTCTCCGTCTCCGCCGTGACGCCTCACCACCCGCGATGTCTCCAGGGTCCGACCTGGCGCGGTTTGCCATAGCTCGGCGAGGCTATGCCAAGCTGCGAGCGAAGTCCAGCCAGACCCGGGCGCAGGGCACGGGCAGGATGTGTTGGACGAAACCGGACACTCCCGGGAATACCACGGCGCGCCCGTTGGGGAACACGTCCGCGGCGCCGCGGAAGTCTCCAAGCACCTCCTCACGGAGTGCGGCGGCGGCGATGATCAGCACCGGCGTTTGCACGTCTTTCAGGAGTGGTCGCAGGTCGCCCGATGCCTGGGCCTGGAAGCCCGCAACCACGTGGGGCGCGGTCGCCTTCATCTGGTCGGCGTACCAGCGGGTGTAGGCGGGGTCCACGATCTGTGGGTCAAGACGGCGCCCGATGCTGCCCTCGACCCAGGCGCCGATGCCGTCGTTTTCGATCTGCACCGCCGACTCGGCGTGGTGGGCGTCGTTGAAGCTGGTGGGCGAAGTGCAGGCGGTCAGGGAGAGGAGCCGTTCCTGGTGCATGGTGGCGTAGCGCATGGAAATGCTGCCGCCCACAGTCTCACCGATCAGGTGAAACTTTTCCAGCCCCAGCTTGTCAGCAAACTCCGCCAGATCCTTGGCGAAGTTGTCCACCGACCACGGGTAGCCGGGGTCGGGGACGTCGGACTGGCCCATGCCACGCATGTCCAGTCGGATGACGCGATAGTGGCGGGCAATGATGGGAACCCAGCCGAACCAGAGTTTGTGGTTCTTGGCCATGCCGTGGTGCATCACCACGGTCTCCGGCTCCGTCCACGGGTCCGTGAAGTCGTCAATGGTGTAGAACAGCTCGCAGCCGTCGTCCAAGCGCAGTTTCATGTTGTTGCTGCCGACCTCCGTGCTGTCTGGTATTGGTTTCGTCCCAAAGCACAAGCGCGAGGCGACTACCTCGCGCTATCGATGACGATTGTTGCTCCGTGCCTTTGGTAAACGCTACTCGATCTCCAGTTCGTTGAATACCGAGCGGGCGATGCGCATGGAGGTGCGGGTGTTCATATACCCGCCGTACATGGACAAGTGTATGAAGATCTCCATCACTTCCTCGGAGGTGAGCCCGACCCCGATGGCTCCGCGAATACGGCGGCGCATCTGGGCGTCGTACACGCCCATGCTGGTGAGGGCAGCCAGGGAAATGATGGCCCGTTCTTTGTCGTCGAGCAAGCTACGGCTGTAGATTGCGCCCCAGTTGTATTCGTCGACAATGCGTTCTAACTGGCCTTCAGGGGTCTCGTCGTCGTAGGTAGTCAGGGTGTTGCCCATATGGCGATGGTGGATTTCCTGTCCCAGCGCCAGCAACTCGTCCGGATGACGGTTGACGTCGTACTCCACGGCCGGTTCGTAATCGATGCCCAGTTCTTCGTAGATGTCCTTGGTCAGCCGCAGGGCGGACTCGACGGCGGGGACGCCGATGTAGAACGTGGACTGGATGAAGATCTCCACCACCTGGTTGGGGGTGAGACCGACATTCAGGGCGCGCACGATGTGCCGGCGCAGCAGGTTCAACTCGCCCTGGGTCATCAGGGCGGATATTGTGGCGATGCAGCGCTGCTTGAGGTCCAGTCCCGGGCGACGCCAGATGGTGCCGAAGAGGGCCTCGTCGATGATGCGCTTGAGGTCGGGCGCCAGCTGATCGACGCCGGGCAGGGCATAATGCGTGGAATCGCCGCCGGACATCTGTCCGCGCATGTCACGGCCGGCGTCATAGCGGTCATTGAGGGAAGTCAAGGCAGTATTCCTCCTCGCGAAAAGCGGCTGACTTGAAATGGAGGCAACGATGGAACTGCGGCGCAGGCGCAGACCGTCAAGCCGTGAAATTATAGCATAGGGGCGTTTGGCTCCCACCGGCGACGGGTCAGTCAACCTGTCGCATCACGTCGCCGGCAAACCAGTCCAACCGCTCCAGGGCCTGGTTGAGGTCGCTCCCGCGGATGTCAAAAATGGTGTGGGAAACGCCCACTTCGGAATAGGTGTGGATGTCCTCAAGGATGGCGTCAGCTGATCCGGAGAATCGGCGGCGCGGGCCGGTCTGCATGGTCCCCGGATCGTAGAGTGGGGCCTTCATGGAGATCTGGATTTCGGCAGGGTCGCGGCCGGCCTGTTCCGCGAACCGGTTGAGCGTCACCAGGTCACCCGCCAGCTCCTCGGGCTCCAGGGTCGCAGCCGGGATGGTGCCCACCGGGTGCCAGCCGTCGCCGATGGTCGCGGCGCGGCGAATGGCGGGACGGCTCTGGCCGCCAACCCAAATCGGCGGATGGGGCTTCTGCACGGGCTTGGGCAGGAACTGGATGCCAGAGAACTGGACGTACTTCCCGTCGAACTCAGGATTGGGGCTGGTCCACAGCTCCTTGTAGGCCTGCAGGTATTCGTCGGTCACCGCGCCACGCTCGGCGAAGGGGGGCGTGCCCAGCGCCTCGAACTCCTCTTCCATCCAGCCCACGCCGACGCCCAGGATGAGGCGGCCCTGGGAAAGCACGTCCAGCGTGGCCAGGATCTTGGCGGCCAGGATGGGCGGGCGGTAGGGGACGATCATCACGCTGGGGACCATGCGGATGTTCTCAGTCACGCCGGCGAGGTAGGTGAGCAGGGTCAGTTGCTCCAGATACTCCCCGCTTTCGCCGGTGGGGAACTCGCCGCCCACGGTGTAGGGATAAGGCGAGTCAATCTGGCTGGGCACCAGCACGTGGTCGCCGGCCACCATGCAGTAAAAGCCGAGACGGTCGCCGGTTTGCGCGATCTGAGCCAGCGGGCCGGGCTGGGCGTTGGGACCATGGTTGGGCAGGTAGAATCCGAACTGCATACTCTCTCCTGGGCGTAGCGATGCTGGGAGGATGGGTTAAAAACCGTTGACCTCACAGTTGCCGAACACAAAACCGATTATTACGAGAGCGATGACCAGGCCGGCCATCACGCCAAGGGCGCAGCCGCAGCCCTTCTTGAATGAGTCGAAGAAACCGAACATGGTGGAGCGTGTCCCGTGAACCGGCGTGGCGCCCGCTTTGTGCGGGGGTCTGGCCGGCTGCGCTGCTATAATAGCGCAGCCCGTTGAATTCACTCAACCGGACGGGTGTTCAGACAGATTTGAAACTGATGCACAAGGAGACATTTGACCATGCCTAACATCACCCTCGACCAGGCGGAAGCGGTATTGGCTGGCGCGAAAGCTGCCGCCCTGGATCTCGGCAAAGCGTTCAGTTTTTCGGTGGTGGACGCTCGCGGCGACCTGATTACGATGTGCAAGATGGATGGCTCCGCCTGGCGGACACCGTACGTGTCGCGCGGCAAGGCGCGGGCGTCGGCCTGCTTTGGCGAGCCCAGCGGAGACCTGACCGAGCGGTCCACCACGCCCATCATGCGGGCGGTGATGGAAGTGGAACGCGGCGAGTTCGTGCCGGGACAGGGCGCGCTCCCCATATACATGAACGGAGAGTTGATCGGCGCGGTTGGCGGCAGCGGCGGTACTGCTCAAGAGGACGAGGACTGCTCGCGGGCCGGCATTGCTCGCGTGTCGGGCGCCAGCGCCAGCCGTTAGCGTCAGCCTGAGAAGCAGGCACAAAGTACGGCCCCGCTCCAATCGGAGCGGGGCCTTCTGCTGCGCGCTGGATCGAAAAGCGAGGTCAGTCGGTGGACGCGACTTCGAAGTGCTTCACCCAGTACTCGCCGCGATACAGGTGTTCAACCTCGCGGGCGATGTTGGCGCGGAACTCGCTGGTCTCGTAGGAGCGCAGATCACCCAGGGTGTCCCACACGCTGACGCTGATGCCCTCGTCCGGGTCCTCGGTGCTGCGGATCAATTGCCGCTCTTTCAGCCCCTTGGGCGCAGTGCCGGTGGCAACGCGCTCATGGTAGTGCCGCTCGAATTCTTCCCAGGAGCCCGCGCGCAGCTTACCCCAAACCATCCTGACAAACATTTCGGTGTATCCTCCTTGATGTTGGGCCGGCCTTGGGCGGCCGGCATTGTGAACGCTATTCAGTGCTCCAGGTCACTGGCGGCATGGGCAATGACCTTGGCAGCGGTGGCGTCGCTCATGTGACCCATATCCAGCACCATGTGGTACAGCGTCGGGTCCTGGGGCGACACCTTGAAGAATTTCTGGAAGAACCTGACGCGTGCTTCCTCCAGGCCTTCCAGGTAGGAACGAGCTTCGGTTTCGCTGAGGTGCTCGCGCTCCATGATGGTTTCGAGGCGTCGCGACATGGGAGCCAGCATCCCAACGTGGAGCACGCCAGGGGTGTCGCCAAGGATGATGTTGGCGCCGCGGCCGATTATCACCACGTGCCCGGCCTGGGCCAGGTTGCGCACGACCTCGCGGGTGGTGTCGATGAAGACCTGGTCGTTGACCCGTTGCATTCGCGATGAGGGTTCACCGGCCAGCTCGTGGTAGGTTTCCGGCAACGTCTCGATGCCAACGCCAAGGTCATAGTCTCCCGACACGGCAGCCCGTTCCAGGACTCTGCCCAACAGGGCCGTGACCCGGTCACCGAACCGCTCCACCCGTTGTTCCTTGGCGATCAGGTTGGAAACCGGTGAGCCGATAATGCGAGCGGCCTCGGCGAAAACCATACGGTCGACGTAGTTGAGATGCAGATCCTGGGCAACCTGTTGCCCGACGGCGATGGAGCCAGCCCCGATAGGGCCGTTTATGGTTATTACGGGCATGTCATCGCCTCCCGATCCCTGGTAACAGCAGGGCGCATAGTGCCGGCATCATACCGCGCCAAGTACAGGATAACATAGCCGCTGCGCGGGTCGCTGAACCACCAGAGACGACACGCACGTCCCAGTCGCTTCCGTACCCGCGATACGAGCCCACGATATAAGATGAGGGGCAGGTACGAAACCTGCCCCGTGGCGTCGAATTATCCGTTTGCCTCCGGACTAGCGGCGCGCTCCGCCACCGCCCAGGAACCGGCGGTCGGACGGGTTGCGGCTCCCGCCGGTGGAACGGTTGGGATAGCGGCGCGGTCCCTGCCCGCGTTCGTTGGGTTCGCTGCCCAGCATGCTGCCGCGTTCCCGGCCGCGGTTGGGGCCGGAGCCGCTGCGATCGCGGTCTCCACCACCGCCGCTGCCACCGCCGCCGTAGCCACCGCGTCCGCCGCTGCCACCGCCGCCGTAGCCACCGCGTCCGCCGCGGTCACCACCGCCGCCACCACCACCGGGACCGCCGCGTCCGGGTCCGGAACGATCGCCGCCACCACCACCGGGACCGCCGCGTCCGGGTCCGGAACGATCGCCGCCACGTCCACCGCCACCGCCGAAACCGCCGCGACCGCCGCGATCACCACCGCCACCGCCACCGCCGTAGCCGCCGCGTCCGCCGCGATCACCACCGCCACCGCCGCCGAAGCCACCGCGACCGCCGCGGTCACCACCACCGCCGCCGCCGAAACCGCCGCGACCGCCGCGATCTCCACCGCGATCGTCAAACCCGCCGCGTTCCGGGCGGGGGGTCGGAGGCTCGGTGTCGCCCATCAGGGCGCGCCGCGACAGGTTGATGCGGCCCATGTGGTCGATCTCGTGGATCATCACGGTGATTTCCTGGCCGATGTCCACGTTCTCGTAGGCGAGATCGCCCAGGTCTTCGTTGCGCACCAAGCCGTCCTTGCCGCCCGGGGTGAGCTCCACAAAGACGCCGAAGTTGGTGGTACGGGTGATCTTGCCGGTGATGATGTCGCCCACCTCGGGGTCGCGGGTCAGGCCGTCGACCCGGCTGCGCGCCAGTTCGATCATGGTCTGGTCGTTGGAGGAGATGATGACGCCGCCGTCGTCGGAAACGTCGATGCCGCAGCCGGTCTCTTCCTGGATGGCGCGGATGACGCGCCCGCCGGGGCCGATCAGGGCGCCGATCTTCTCGACGGGGATCTGCATCTTGACCAGCTTGGGGGCGTACCGGCTCATCTGGGCTCTGGGCTCGGAGATGGCTTCTGACATGCGGTCCAGGATGTGCAGGCGGCCGATGCGGGCCTGTTCCAGGGCTTCGCTCAGGAGTTCCTGGGTCAGGCCGTCGATCTTGACGTCCATCTGCAGGGCGTTGATGCCCTTCTCGGTGCCCGCGACCTTGAAGTCCATGTCGCCGAGGAAGTCCTCGATGCCCTGGATGTCGCTGAGGACGGCGTAGCGGTCGCTGTCGGCGTCGGTGATCAGGCCCATGGCGATGCCGGCCACGGGAGCACGCAGGGGAACGCCGGCGTCCATGAGGGCCATGGACGAGCCGCAGACGCTGCCCATGGAAGTGGACCCGTTGGAGGCCAGCACTTCGCTGACGATGCGGACGACGTAGGGGAAGTCTTCTTCCGGAGGCATGGCGGCCTGAACGGCCCGCTCAGCGAGGGCGCCATGGCCGATCTCGCGCCTTCCCGGGGATCCCACCCGACGGGCTTCGCCGACGCTGTAGGGCGGGAAGTTGTAATGGTGCATGAACCGCTTGGTGTTCTCGGGTCCCACGGTGTCCAGGGTTTGTTTCATGGACAGCGAGGCCAGCGTGGCAATGGAGAGCACCTGGGTCTGGCCCCGGGTGAACAGGCCGCTGCCGTGGGCGCGGGGCAGTTCACCAACGCTGCACGTTATGGGCCGGATCTCGTCGGTCTTGCGGCCGTCGGGTCGCACGTTCTGGTTGATGATGCGGCCGCGCACTTCCTTCTTGACAAGGTTCTTGAAAGCCTCGGCGATGTCGCCGCTGGAATAGTCGTCGGCCAATTGCGCGGCGACTTCCGTCTCCACGGCATCCAGGCTGGAGTCGCGTTCGCTCTTGAACGAGTTGCGCTCCAGGACCTCGGAGATGCGACCGTTGACCAGGGCGTCGACTTTCTTCTGGCGCTCCTCGGTTTCCGAGTAGTCGAAGTGGACCTCGGTCTTGGCGGCGCCGCGTTCGGCCACCAGCTTATCAATCATTTCGATGATCTGGACGTTGCTTTCGTGGGCCAGCCGGATGCCCTCCAGGATGACCTCTTCGGACACCTCAACCGAGCCGGACTCGACCATCATGATGGCGTCGCGATTGCTGGCGACTATCATGTTGAGATCAGCGGAACTGCCGCGCTGGTAGCTGGCGTTGATCTGGTAGTCGCTGCCGTCCCAGGTGACGCGGCACGCGCCGATGGGCCCTTCGAACGGGATTTGGCTTAGGGAGAGGGCAGCGGAGGCAGCAACCATGCCCAGGGTTTCGGGAGGATGCTCTTCGTCCACGGACAGCACGGTGATGATCACCTGGATCTCGTTGTGCAGGCCCTTGGGGAACAGCGGGCGGATGCTGCGGTCGGTCAGGCGGGCGGACAGGATGGCCTCGGTGCCGGGGCGTCCCTCGCGTCGGAAGAAGCTGCCGGGGATCTTGCCGACGGCGTAAAGCCTCTCCTCGAACTCCACGGTGAGGGGCAGAAAATCGATCCCCTCGCGAGCCTGCTCGGACATCACGGCGGTGGCCAGCAGGATGGTCTCGCCACAGGTGATGGTCACGGAGCCGTGGGCCTGCTGGGCCAGGCGACCGGTTTCGATGGTTATGGGATGTCCGCCGATCTCGCCATCAATGGAGAAGGGGTTCATCAATTCTTGGGCGGCGTCTACAGTTGTCATAAGAGCAGTTCTCTCTACCTCTTCTTCCATCGTTGTTGCTACCAACCTGCTACGTGTGAATAGGGGCCGGTTTTCATTGCGATTTTTGATTGCAAATCCTGTCGCCGCGATTCAGATGCTGGCAGCTAACGCAATCAAGCTGCATTGTCCAGTGGCCAAATGTTTGACAATGTTTGCAGCGTTCTGAAATTGTTGCGTTGCGAGTTGGGCAGCGGCTTTGCGGGTGGGGAAAGTTGGGACTCGGGGGAACACCCGGAATGATCATTCCGGGCACATGCGTTGACGGCCGCGGGAGCCTTCGCGGTGGATAACGCCGGCAGGCCGTTATTTCGGCCGGCTGGACCGGGGTGCGCGCAGGTCGGGCTCCGGCATTTTGCGCCGGATTACCGACGCAATCCAAGCCGCCCGATGAGGCTCTGGTAGCGGCTTACATCCTCGCGGCTGAGGTAATTAAGGAGACGACGCCGCTTGGAAACCATGGTTACCAGGCCCCGCCGGGAATGCACATCCTTGCGGTGAGTGCGGAGGTGGTCGGTCACCTGACGGATACGCTCCGTGAGCATGGCGACCTGCAGTTCGGTTGAGCCAGTGTCCGACTCGTGTGCTCGATATTCTTCGATGATCCCTTGCTTGGTGTCAGCGTCCAACATTACCGGTTTCGTACCTTCTCGTTTTGGGTCTCTTTTGTCTTTCGTCGAATAGGCTAACACGTCACGCCACGATAAGCAACAGAGGCGCATTCACGATATTCGTCCATTTCTGTATCATATGGTTCCGGACACACAAAAGTGATTGCCACCACCATCGGTATGTTTTTAATTGAGACGCAAGCCTTTGACGGAACTTTAGGTGTGCTATCGCGAAACGTGGTGGCGGTGCGGGAACCATCAACTAAGAAGGGGCGCAGTTCGCGCTGCGCCCCTCGCGGTTCTCCGGTATCTGTTGGCTTCCCGGCTACGCCAAGAACCCTTCCACCAGCTCTACAAAGCGGTCGGTGGCCTCCAGTTCGGGGTGGTGGCCGCAGTTGTCGATGACCTCCAGACGGCTGCCGGGAATGCGGCGCTGGTACTCCTCGCCGGCGCCCACCGGGACGATGCGGTCCTGCTGTCCCCAGATGAGCAGCGTCGGGATCCGCTCCAGCCGGTATACCTGGTGCACCAGGCCCGGGTCGTGCATGTACGGCCGCCACGAGACCCGGCAGGTTCCTTCCATGGCGAATTCCCACCGCTCCAGGATTTCCTCTTCCGGCTCGGCGGGACAGATGGTGCGGTACTCGGGAGTGCCGTCCGGGTCCAGCAGCGAGTCGCGGATGTACAGGGGCGGAGTCACTTCGAAGATGTCGTAGATTTCGCCGCCGGGAGGACGGATGCCGCCGGCTCCAACCAGGATGAGGCGGCGGAACTGCTGGGGGCACATGGTGGCCAGCTCGGCGGCCAGCCAGCCGCCCAGGGAGAACCCCATGAGGTCGGCGCCCTCCAGGCCCAGCTTGTCCAGCGCGCCCAGGTACCAGATGGCCATGTCGTGTATCTTCATGGACCAGTCCAGCTGGTCGGAGTGGCCGAACCCCGGATGCGACGGAATGTGCAGGGTGTGGTTCTGGGCCAGAGCCTCGTGGTAGCGCAGCCAGCCGGGGTGCCCCAGCTCGTCGTGCAGTATGACCAGCGGGTTGCCGGACCCGCCGGTGACGACCTCGACGTTGGAGCCGGAAACCTCGGTGATGCTGGAAGTCCAGGATTGGGCGGTTGTGGTCATTTTCGACTAATCCTCTGGGCGCGGCTACGCCCCTCGCAGTGGCTACGTCAAGGTAGAGAAAGGTAACGATATGGAGCGGGCGATGGGATTCGAACCCACGACTTTTTGCTTGGGAAGCAAACACTCTACCACTGAGTTACGCCCGCTCAGGGTAGGGTAGAAAACTTGTGGCCCGATAATAGCACAGCCGGAGAAGGTGGCTCAATCATCGAAAGCGAGGGTCTATCTTCTTGTGTACGGTCAAACCACAGTGACTATGGGCTCAGCAGGGGTTCCAGCTTGTCCAGGAGTAGCCCAACCCGGTCCAGCCCTTCCGCGACGTCCGCTTGGGAAAAGGTGTCCTCGTAGTAGTTCTCATGGAGCAGGTTCGCCCTCGCGAAGTGGTCCATGACGTCGCCGTCGCCGGTGAGGGCCCTGAGATGGCTCGCCGCCCGCGTCAGATGTCGGTGCCGCTCGTGCTCCCACCCGCGCTGCTCCGCGATGGCCTTCATCATCAGCGCCGCGGCCCCCCAGCCTTTCTCCGAGGCCTGGCGGAGGTCTCCCTGGGTCAGCTCGCCGCGGGCCTGGGCCAGCAGGTGCCGACTGTCTCTCTGATACTTCTGGCTAGCCATGGGGTTCCCTAGCTGTGAGTCTATCTATAGGAATGGCTGGTGTGGGTGGCGGTATGGAAAGCCTAGGACCTGATGATAACGCAGTCGCGGCCAAGGGCTCAATCCAGAGAGAAGGTGGGCTGGGCAAGTGCAGTTGGGTGGTTTGCCGAAACCAACTCATTCATTTGCCGATGGGTTCCGCGCAATCACCGCTGCTTCGCTCGGGGCTATTTCGTCCGCCTCGGCCACTTGTGCCCGGTGCATCCCGGCTGATAGGCTTTGACATAAGTCGACGAGCCCGCTTCATCCAGCAAAGAGTCGCGGGCCCGCCGGTGAGAGTGAGACGGTGTGGCTGAGGGGCCGAAAGCGTCCGTTTGCCTAGCGGATGGGATGGTAACGCATCCCCGCGCGGGTTCAAATCCCGCCACCGTCTCCAACGTGGGGGCGTCTTCTAAGGGGGAAGAAACCAGACTGTAAATCTGGGAATGCGGGTTCGAGACCCGTCGCCTCCACGCATCTACATCCTAAGGGGGGGATTACACCTTGGCAACCGAAAACGCAGGCGCAATTGCCCCAGCCGGTCCAGACGAAGGCCGAAGGAGGAGACCATGATAGCGATGACCACAGCCGAAGACCTGAAACGGTTCTGGGACGAATGCGACCGGAGGGCGCGGCTACTGGAACAAGATCTCGCGGAGGTCAGGGCAGACATGGACGCCTGTGAGCGTCTATTGTCCCGTTACCGTCCGGACAGCAGGGCGGCCTCCGAGGTCGCACTCTTTCACGCTCATATCCTCCCGAGCCGAATGGCGGGTTGCCTGACACAGATGGAGGCTTTCAAAGCAATTGCCCTCGACAGCGGCGGCGTCGTCAGGGTGGGCGAAGCGTCCCGGCTGGTGCATGCGGCCGGGCTGTCGAAAGGCAAGGCCAGCAGTATAGCGTCTAGCATGCCCAAGAGACTGAACGAGAGTGAGGAATGGGAATACCTTGAGCCAGGGACGTACCGGCTGCTCACCTTCAACGACGAAGCTGATACCGCGGAGGACCATACCGAGCCGGATGACGACCATGCCGATGCGAACATGGTACCTGTCGAGGGGGAATCGACCACCATCATCACTTCACCTTGCTCGCCCGCTCGACCATGGTCGCCCGACGCTTCCACAGTGGGGCGGCCAACAGGCACTCCACACACGCCTGCAGTGCCTCTGGATGAGTTACGCGTCAACGGGAGAACTGCGCCCTGATGACCAACCTGCTACGCTCCGGTTGGGCCAAGCGGGTGATGCACCAGGCGGGGCGCCTTGGCGCCCTGTTTGGTGACGTGGGCGTAGGCCTGCGTGGTGGCTAAGCTGGTCCGGGGTCACCAGTGGGTCGTCGCCGCCCTCGAGCATGTGGGTCGCGCAGGTGTGTCGCAGCATGTGGGGGTGCATTCCACCGGCGAGGCCTGCCCTGGCGGCGTAATACCTCACGACGCCATCGATCGACTGATGGGACAGGCGACCTCCGTAACGGTTGAGCCAGAGCGCCGATTCTGTGAGATACACAGGTAACTGAGGACGGACGTCTACTTGGTAGCGGTACAGTGCTCTGTCGGCCGCGTACCCGTAGAGGATTTTGCGTTTCTTGGCACCGTTGCCGTGCGCTCGAACCTTGAGGCTGAGCCTATGTACATCGTCGGCCCTAAGTTTCTGCCGTCCTTAAATCGCAACCGCCGCCGCCTCCCTTCTCTCGCCCTGGAAGTCGCGGGTTAGCTGGGCGAGGAGGAAGAAGATGTTTTCGACGGCGTTGGTGGCTTCGACGATGATGCGGTGGCGGCCGTCGTCTTCCTCGGGGGACATGGCCAGGTAGCGGGCGCGCACATCCTGCATCAGGCTGCGGCGGTCTCCCATCACCTGCTGGACGAAGGCCCAGGAGTCGGGGTCGTCCTCCTCCAGGGCGTCGAGGAAGATGAGCAGGGCAGCGTCGGTGCCCTCGACCACGCTGATCTGGAAGGTCTCCAGCATGTCGTCTTCGGGCAGGTTGCGGAGCAGGTCGGGCAGCGTGGAGAACTGCTCCTCCAGCCAGGTGATCAGCTTCTGACGGCTCAGCACGGCGTTGCGCCGTTCGCTGTCCTGCCCCGGGTTGCGCTGCCCCAGCTCGGCCAGGAACTCGTCGATGCGGGAGTTGACCTGAAGCGTGGACTGGCGGACGGCGCCCAGGGGCAGTCCCATGCGCGCCTGCTCCAGGTATTCGGAGAACCGGCCCAGCACGCGCTTCTGCTCCAGGTGGGCCAGGTCCAGGGCGGTGGTCACGTCGTCGATGGCCAGGTCGTGAATGAATTGGGGCCGCGACCTTTCCTCCTCAGCGCTGGCCGGCCAGATGCGGGCGAAGAGCCGCATGGTCCAGCCCGGCGCGGACAGCACCACGATGCGCGACGGCATCCCGAAGACGATCACCGCCAGCGCCATCTGCGGGCCCAGGCCAATGTCCGGCCAAGTCACCAGGGCCTTCACCAGCGGCACCTGCGCGTACACCTCTATATATAGGAGGATCACCAGGATGATCGCGGAGAAGAAGACCTGGAATGCCCAGAACATGCCCAGCTGACGGGCGGTACCGCTCAGTCCCGACGAGACCACGATGACGCTGATGGCCAGCCCCACGTAGGAGCCGTAGATGTACATCAGCACCTGCTCCACGCCCACCAGTTGGGCGGCGGCCAGCCCGATGCCGAAGGCCACCACGGGCACCAGCGCCTGCACGATGAACGTCAGCAGCGCGCCCAGGATGAAGGACAGCAGGATGGACTCCGCGGAGATCTCCAGGCCGGCCTGGAACCAGGCCTGGTCGGACAGCGGCTGCGCTGACTCCTTAATAAGGACGAGACCGAAGAGCAGCGCCGCCACGCCGAAGAGCATGGCGCCGGCCTCGCGGTAATTGCCCCGCTGCAGCCGCGTGACGATAAGCCCGCCGATGCCAATGCCGTAAAGCGCGGCGACGCGGATGTCCACCGTCACGATGAACAGGATCAGGCCGACGCCCATCTGCGCGCCCAGGGCGATGGGATAGCCCTGCTTGGGCGAGATCAGCCCCGACCGCAGCATGCTGATGGTGATGAACGTGACCGCCGGCGAGGATTGGGTGATGGCGCCGGCCATGGTGCCCCAGCCGAAGGCGGCGAAGCGGTTGTCGGCCAGGCGGCTGGCCAGCACCCGAAGGCGCGGCCCCACCACCGTCTTGAGGTTCTCGGAGAGGAGCCACATCCCGAAGAACAGCAGCCCAACGCCGCCGAGGATGCCGCCGAATACTGCAATCATGCGTCGCTCCCTGGCCGTCGCCCCTGTGGGGAGACGATGGGCCCTGAGATGAGGCTGGCCGAAAATCGGCGCCAGCCGGCATTATCAGGCCGGCCGGGAGGATATTCAACCCGGAGATTATCTACTACACATACCCGTCGTTACTCCGGTACTCAACAGTGTTCGCCGGTAGCACGATAATGGGTAATAGTCACGCGGTTACAGACGGCCCGTCCCTCCGCGGAACCTCGGGCAGGTTGCGCTTCCCCGACTTCGCCGTATCCAGCCTATCATCGTTAAATCAATTCAAATTAGCCGATTTATGGGTAAATTGTAATTCATCTAATTTCACTATATGCTATTGGTATGGATCCAATTCGCAACCCGTACGCTCCGGGCGCAGGTTCTCCGCCGCCGGAATTGGCCGGCCGCGATACCATCCGTTCCGCTGCGCACATTACGCTGGAACGTGCGAGGATCGGGCGTCCCAGCAAGAGCCTGCTCATGGTCGGCTTGCGTGGTGTCGGGAAAACTGTGTTGCTGGAGCGCATCCGCCAGGACGCGGAGGCGTCAGGGGTCTATACACTCAGCATCGAATCTCCAGAGAATAGATCGCTGCCGGCGCTGCTCGCTCCCGCACTGCGCGTGGCGCTACTCAGGCTATCCAGGAAAGAATCTGCCAGGGATAAAGCCAATCGAGCACTTCGTGGATTGGCCGGCCTGGTCGGCGCCATGAAGGTGAAGTACCACGACATCGAGGTGGCGCTGGACATCTCTCCCGAGCCGGGGTTGGCGGATAACGGGGACTTGGAAATCGACCTGCAAGCACTGTTCGAAGTGGTAGGGGCAGCAGCGGCCGACGACGACTCTTGCCTGGCCATCTTCATTGATGAGTTGCAATACGTCAAAGAGGATGAACTGGCCGCGCTGATCACAGCATTGCATCGCACATCGCAACGGAGCTTGCCCGTGGTCATGCTGGGAGCCGGCCTGCCCCAGGTCCGCGGGCGCATGGGTCAAGCCAAATCTTACGCCGAACGGCTTTTTGATTTCCCCGAAATAGGGGCGTTGACGCCCGACGACGCGCGGGTCGCCATTGCCAAGCCCGCGATGGACGAAGGTGTGATGATCGACGATGCGGCCTTGGACGCGGTAATCACACAGACACGGTGCTATCCCTATTTCCTGCAGGAATGGGGCAAACACCTGTGGGATGTGGCCGAGGCTTCTCCCTTTACACTCGACCATGTTCACGTGGCCGCTAAACAAGCGATTGCCGCCCTGGATCAAAGTTTTTTCCTGGTGAGGTTCGACCGTCTCACGCCGTTGGAGAAGCGCTACGTGCGCGCCATGGCGCAATTGGGGGCCGGCCCGCACCGTTCGGGCGACATTGCCAACGAACTGAACCGGTCGGTCAGTTCCCTCGCGCCCACCCGCGCCCAGTTGATCAACAAGGGTATGATCTGGAGCCCCAGCCACGGGGACACCGCATTTACCGTCCCCATGTTCGACGCTTTCATGATGCGCATCATGCCAGGCGACGATTGGCAATAATTGAACGACCGCTTCTGCCGTTAGTCGGCGCCATCATTGGCCGCCGGCCGGCCCGTCGCCCCACGGCACCTCGGGCAGGTTGCGTTCCCGGCGCACCTCGTTGATGGTGAGCACGCCCCGATCCAGCAGGGCCGACTCCCGCTGCACCCGGTTGTTCTCGTCCTCCTGCAGTGCCTCGATGGTGGACAGGTCGAACTCCACTGACAGTTGCGGGTAGCCGAGGCGGGGCAGCAGCATCCGGTTCAGTTGTTCCTCCAGGAACCGCACCTCCGGCACGACGGTGTTGCGCCAGAACATGCGCTCCGACGCCTGCACGTTGGCGTAGGTGGCCCGCTCGAAGTCGCCCAGCAGCAGCTTGGGCACACCGTAGGTGCGGCTAACCTCCTCCAGGCTCCAGCGCAGGCCCTGGATGAAGTCGATGTCCCGGTGAGACAGGCCCAGGGTCTTTACGTCCCGCACCTCGGACGCCACCGCCGGCCGGTTGGCGTTAGCCGACCCCCGGTAGCGCATCTCCCAGCGGGTGTAGAACTCCTCCAGCTCCGTCTCGTTCATCTCCTCGTTGGTCAGCAGCAGGAAGTCCGGACGCGCCGAGTTGCGCAGCAGGTGCCGGTTGAAGCGCAGCCCCTCATGGCCCATGTCGGCGGAGAGCCGCGCCGGCGCCAGGGGCGACAGTCCGGCCAGCTCCTCCAGCGGGTTGAAATAGCGCAGCCACACGATCTCGTCGGGCGTGTAGGCCACCGGCTCGGCGACCCCGCGGTACACGAACCCCCGCACGTAGCGCTGCCGGTCCGGGATGACGGCCACGCGGTCGGGACGCAGGGGCCACAGCTCCGGCTGGCCGTCCGCGTCGCGTTCGATGGCCCAGAAGGCCGCGCCCCACAGGCACAGGTGGGTCTCGGTTGCCCGCCACAGGTCGGCGCGGGTGTGCCACGGGTTCACCCGGTCCAGCAGGCGCGCCGCCGGATGCGACATCTCGACGGGCGTCCGGCGCCCTCCGGACTCGCCGGTACGATACACCCGCAGCGGCGGGCGGGTCAGGGCGTCGGCCCGCAGTTTGATGGCCGCGTATACCGAGGGCGACGTCGCCATGTACCGCCCGTACTCCGGCCGCGCCCAGCCGCCGCCGGTATCCGGAGCCAGGCCAGCCAGCCTATCGTCGGCCGGCAGCCGGTCCGCCAGCGCCGCGCGCGAGCCCTTGCTGATCGTGGCCGGCTGCACCGCCCTGGAGTCCGCACCGCTGCGTCGCGGTAGCCGAACCGCGTTCAGCATCTTGCCCAGTTTTGCCATGTCGTATTTCTCCTCATTGAATAGGGTGTCATTGCGAGGCGTTTGCGCCGTGGCAATCCCGTTACCAGAGGGACGTCCCAAGCCCGAACGGGATTGCCGCGCTGCGCTCGCAATGACAGGGTGGTTCGGTCTATTAAAGGAACAGGTCCCGCATCCAGCGCGGGTGTTCGGTCGTGGCGCCGGTGTCCAGGAAGGCCAGCATGAGGGCGTCGGCCTTGTCCGGCGACGGGAGCCCGCGACTCTTCATGCTCTCCTTGCTTTCCATCAGCACCTTGCCCCGGCTGTTGTAGCGGTAGCGCAGCGAGGTCAGTTCGGCGATCAGCTCCGGGTCGTGGGGGATGCGGATGGCATGGTCGCGGAACCGCCGCGCCAGGGTCCAGTACCCCTCCGCCCGCAGGTTGGCGCAGACCATCTCCTCGCGCACCGGCGCGCCGGACCCGTTGAACCCGTACACGGCGAATCCCTGCTCCCGCAGGATGTCCACCACGCCGGCGCCGAGGCCGGTTTCGTCCACGTTCACCTGCTGCGGATGATTGTCCCGCGCCGACGCCACGATCTGGCCCGTCAGCGCCGTGGTGGGGAACCCGTGGTACACCCGCACGTCCACCACCACGTCGCCGCGCCGCACCATGATCACGCTGCGGTCGACGCCGAACCGGGCCACGTCCACGCCCAGCGTCACCGGCTCGTACGCGCCCGTCGCCGCCGGTACCTCGCCCACGGGATAGGTCGCGTCGTCGATGTCGGAGATGGCGATCAGGTTGTCCTCGCCGCGGTCCGGAAACTCGCCCAGGATCCGCGCCCGGAACATCTCGCTGCCCTCGCCCCACATCTGCCGCCGCTCCTCCACCCACGCCGGCGTGGTCAGGCCGGGGAAGGCGATTTCACCCGCCGCCACATTGGGCGACTCCAGGGCCGACATGGTGATGGTCTCGTAGATCCCGCGCTCCCGGTGGAAGGCCCGGTGGAACCCGCCCGAGGTGGTCGTCGGGTTGCCGATGAGCAGCAGGGTTGGGTTGGCCGAGGTCATCACCGACTCCACCGCCTCGTAGATGGGCTCGGCGACGCCCTCGGCCTCGTCCACCACCACGAACATGTTCTCGCAGTGGAAGCCCTGGAACTGGTCGGCGTCGCTGGCCGACAAGCCCAGGGCGTAGCGGCCCTCCGCCACCTCCCACCGGGTGTCCAGCATGGTCCCGCCCAGCGTGTCGGATGCGTTGCGGTAGAGCCGGTGGATCTGACGCCAAAGCACGTGGCGCACCTGCCGAAACGTCGGCGCGGTGCTGAGCACGATGGCCGGGTCGTGGGCGTGGACGTACCACAGCACGGCCACGGCGGCGGTGAAGTCCTTGCCCAGGCCGTTGCCCGACTTCACCGCCACCCGACGCCGGCGCTCCACCGCCCGCAGCACCTCCTCCTGCTTGCTCCACAGCGTCACGCCCAGAGTGTCCGACGCGAACCGCACCGGACCGCTGTCTGAAGCAGGATTCTCAGGGTTGCGGGATTTCCCGGATTGGCAAAAATCCGGTGAATCCTCGAATCCGGCAAATCCTGCTTCAGACGATTTTGAGACGGCTGCAGCAACGTCCGTCCCATCCCGCCCCACTAACGGGAGCGAGCCGTGGGGGCCGAGCCCGCGCCGGAGCCGGAGCCCGGCCGGCGTCGCACCGCGGCCACCGACGCCAGCCGGCGCCGCGCCTCCTCGGGGTTGATCGGCGTCGCGGCCGGCTGCACGTTGGCGCCGTCGCCGTGCCCGGCCGGCGGGCTGAACAGGAACCCGCAGTCCAGGCAGCGATACACCGTATGGTCTTCCCCGTCCAGTCGGGCCAGTTCCAGCAGTCGGTCGGAGTTGCAACGTCGACAGATCAACACTATTCACCTCTTTCTCGTGGCCGGAAATTGCGAATTGAGCGGGCCACACCCCACCAATGTATAGAACACACGTTCCATACGTCAACAGAGTCGTGTCACCAAAAAATCTTCCCTGAGTTACCCCGTCATGCCTGAGTTACCCCGTCATGCCTGAGTTACCCCGTCATGCCTGAGTTACCCCGTCATGCCTGAGTTACCCCGTCATGCCTGAGTTACCCCGTCATGCCTGAGTTACCCC